>Ga0302215_10000473_pt1 | contig 29428 bp, 22 predicted proteins | sample II_Fen_N3_1_FD_194580 | JGI IMG/M metagenome (GOLD analysis project Ga0302215, IMG submission 194580) | Peat permafrost microbial communities from Stordalen Mire near Abisko, Sweden - II_Fen_N3_1 | ecosystem: Environmental > Terrestrial > Soil > Wetlands > Permafrost | place: Sweden: Abisko... | reverse complement strand
GATAACGACTCTTTGTGCCCGAAAACACTTTAAATGGTGTACTTGAAACTGACATAATTGAAGTGTAATTTAGTTTTGGAGAATTTTCTGCAAAAGTACGGATTATAATTTTAAATGAGTCATGAAATGCTCTTAAAATAAGAATGAATATTTATTAGTTCAATATAAGAAAAATTCAGGTTGATATTTTACATAATTCAATGCAATAATTATGATTGAACATTGCTTAATTTATAGTAGTTGAATTTGGTTGAATCTGAAATGATTTGATTTTCCGCAAACGTTTGAAATTAATATTAGCTTATTTTTAAAGTATTCAAAATGTACCTTAAATAAATAACATTACTTTTGAAATGCGTTTATCATTCGCACAACCTAATGGTCTATAATTCAACAGTCTATGAAATTACATTTTAAAATACCTTATTACACATACTGGGGACAGCAACTAATGGTGTGTGGGAATATCCCTGAATTGGGAAATGGAGATTCTACTAAATCGTTAAAGCTTAATTTTCAGGCACCTGAAGACTGGTATGCTGAAGTGGAACTTAATTCAAAGTTACCTATACTTTTGACATATAAGTATATTTTGTATACAGAACAGGATGATCAATATGTTGAAGAATGGGGCGATGACCGTCAATTAATCTTAGATCCGGTTAAAGTAGACCATTTATTTTGTATTGATGTATGGAATTCTCCCGGAAGTATTGAAAATGTATTTCTGACCGCTCCTTTCCGGCAGGTACTGTTACACCATGATCATTTTTTAGCGAAAACAAAACCGACTTCAAAATTTACTCATCTTTTCAAGGTGAAAATGCCAATGCTTAAGAAAAATGAGGTGATATGCCTTATTGGTGATTGTGATGCATTAGGAAACTGGTCGACAATTAAACCTGTACTACTGGATCTAACCGAAGGAGACTGGTGGACAACAGATATCGACTTAAGTAAAATGAAAATTGATGTTCATTATAAATATGGCATATATGATCCCGAAATGAAACAGTTCCGGTATTTCGAAACGGGCCCGGATCGTATAGCTCCGGTTATTAATTCAGCAAAGACATTTGTTCAACTCTCAGATGGTTTTGTAAGAATAACAAACAGTTCATGGAAAGGTGCAGGTGTTGGCCTTCCTGTTTTCAGCATCAGGACTAAAAAGAGTTTTGGGGTTGGTGATTTTGGGGATATGAAATTATTCATTGACTGGGCAGAGAAAGTAGGGCTGAAATTAATTCAGGTACTTCCATTGAATGATACCATTGGTACCCATACTGATGCAGACGTATTGCCTTATGCAGCCATTTCTGCATTTGCGTTGAATCCTCTTTTCCTTAACCTTCCTTCCGCAGGTAAACTTCCGGCTGTACATCCACTGCAAAAAGATTATAAAAGTAAACAGGAAAAGTTGAATGGTCTGGAATTGATTTCATTTTTGGAAGTAATTAATTACAAATTAGAATACGCCAGGGAATTATTTCTCATACAAAAAGATAAATTTTTAGAAAATAAAGAATTTAAGGAATTTTTCACAAACAATGAATTCTGGTTAGTACCATATGCCGTTTATTGTTTCCTTCGTGATAAGTTTGATACACCTGATTATCGAAAATGGGAAGATTTTGCAATGTATAATCCAGAAAAAATAAAAGAATACTCTTCTCCCGGGCATGCTCATTTTGATGATATCGCAGTAAATTATTTTATTCAATTTCACTTGCATGCCCAATTGTCGGAAGCAGCTACTTATGCCCACAACCATGGGGTAGTGCTTAAAGGTGACATTCCGATTGGAGTAAACAGAAACAGTGTAGATACGTGGGTGTCACCCGAACTGTTTCACATGGACATGCAGGCTGGAGCCCCACCTGATATGTTCTCTGTAAAAGGTCAAAACTGGGAATTACCCACCTATAACTGGGATGAAATGGAACGTACCGGATTCGACTGGTGGAAAAGACGCTTTTCACAAATGTCAAATTACTTTGACACATTCAGGATTGACCATATTTTAGGTTTTTTCAGGATATGGCAAATTCCTGTTAGCCAGGTGCAAGGTATCATGGGATATCTAAATCCATCAGTACCCATTTATATTAACGAATTCACTGAAAAAGGATTATGGTTTGATTATAACCGGTTTTGTAAACCTTATATCACAGATGCCGTTTTATTGAATATTTTTGGCGAAGAAGCATCGTGGGTGAAGGCGAACTGTCTAATGATTGAAGATGGATGGATTCTCAGGTTGAAAGTTGCTTTTCAAAGTCAGTTAGCTGTTGAAAAATTATTTAATGAGGGAGAGATAACCGAAAGTGTAAAGAAGGGTTTATTTGATCTGATTTCAAATATTCTGTTTATTGAAGTGGAAGGAAGCCACCGAACACAATTTTATCCCCGCTTTGGAATGGATACCTTACCTTCTTTCCACGACCTGGATAATTACACGAAGGATAAACTGCTTGAGTTATATGTAGATTACTTCTACCGGCGTCAGGATGCCAAGTGGTATAAATCGGGCATGGAAAAGCTGCCAGCTCTTAAACGTGCCACAAATATGATGATTTGCGGTGAAGACCTTGGAATGATGACACCATGTGTAACCACTGCCATGAAAGAATTGGGAATTTTGAGTCTGGAAGTGCAGCGCGCACCAAAATCAAATAAAATAGAGTTTTTTCATCCTGCTAATGCACCTTATTTATCAGTGGTTACTCCTTCCACGCACGATATGAGTACCATTCGTGGCTGGTGGGAGGAGGATCGTGGAGTAACGCAGCGGTTTTATAATTCTCAACTAGGTCATTGGGGCGAAGCACCCTACTTTTGCGATTGGTGGATATGCAGGGATATTATATTGCAGCATTTATATTCACCTGCCATGTGGACTATTTTCCAAATGCAGGATTTATTGGGGATCTCAGAACAAATCAGACGTCATGATCCCCATGAAGAACGAATTAATGTACCATCCAACTCTAAGTTCAGCTGGCGTTTCAGGTTACACTTGACCATGGAGGAATTGCTTGAAGAAGATGCATTTAATGACGAATTAAAAAATTATATACTTCAATCCGGTCGGTAATAAGTCAAAAAGAGTAAGAACATGTTTCCTGCTCTTTTTTTTATGAACTGTATTTCTGAATTTCACACTTTTTAATTCAACATATTTTTTGTTACTTTGTTATCTAATTAAACCTCATATAAATATTATGGATAAAAAACTTAAACGTTCAAGAAATCAGGTAGTAGCAGGCGTTTGCGCTGGATTTGCCGACTATATCGGATGGGATGTTACTCTTGTGAGAGCTATTTATGCAGTATTGACTATTTGTACTGTCGGTTTTCCGGGTTTGATGTTGTATATCATTCTTTGGTTTATTATGCCATTGGAAGAAGAAAATATCTAATTCTTATATATAAACATTTTTAGATTTGAATTGTTTACCTGCCTAAACAGAGCAGGTTTAAATTATTGTCTGTATATTACTTGTTTTAATATAAATTTTCTTACCTAAACTTTCAAAAAACAACAAGTGGCTTTTAAACTCATTTCGCCATATCGACCTACCGGAGATCAACCCGAAGCCATCAGGCAACTGGTGGAAGGGTTGCATAATGAAGCTCCTTTTCAGACATTACTGGGAGTAACCGGTTCAGGAAAAACATTTACAATTGCCAATGTAGTAGAACAAGTTCAACGGCCTACACTGATTCTGAGTCACAATAAAACTCTGGCAGCTCAATTGTATAGTGAGTTTAAATCGTTTTTCCCTGAAAATGCCGTCGAGTATTTTGTGTCCTATTACGATTATTATCAACCAGAAGCATATTTACCTGTTTCAGACATCTATATTGAAAAAGATTTATCGATTAACCAGGAAATAGAGAAACTCCGGCTTGCAACAACTTCTGCTTTGTTATCAGGAAGGAGGGATGTATTGGTTGTTTCGTCGGTTTCGTGCATTTATGGTATAGGAAACCCGGAAGATTTTACAAGTAATGTCATCGATATCTGTCGAGGACAAAAAATAGTAAGGAATACTTTTCTCCGGACACTGGTTGATGTATTGTATTCACGCAATGAAATTGAATTGAACCGTGGAAATTTTCGTGTAAAAGGGGATACGGTTGATATTTTTCTGGCGTATGCCGATTTCGTACTTCGTGTTGTGTTTTGGGGTGATGAAATTGAAGAAATACAAACTGTCGATCCGATAAACTTCCATGTAATTGAAACATTTGATGCCTATAAAATCTACCCGGCAAGTATATTTGTTACTACTAAAGAGCGTATTGCTCAAGCAGTACAGTATATCGAAGCCGATTTGGTCAAACAGGTGGATTATTTCCGTTCTATCGGGAAAAATTACGAAGCTAAAAGAATCTATGAGCGTGTAAAATATGATTTGGAAATGATAAAAGAACTGGGTTACTGTTCTGGAATCGAAAATTATTCCCGCTATTTTGATGGTAGACCTCCCGGTAGCCGTCCTTTTTGTCTGCTGGATTATTTCCCTGAAGATTTTTTACTGGTCATCGATGAAAGCCATGTAAGTATTTCGCAAATACGGGCAATGTTTGGTGGTGATGCTGCACGGAAACTAAACCTGGTGGAATATGGTTTCAGGTTACCATCGGCAAAAGATAACCGCCCTTTGAAATTTGAAGAATTTGAAACTCTTACTCCGCAAACTATCTATGTGAGTGCTACACCTGCCGATTATGAGCTGATGAAGTGCGAAGGAGTAGTTGTTGACCAATTGATACGTCCAACAGGATTACTAGACCCGATCATTGACGTTCGGCCAAGTTTAAATCAGATTGATGATTTGCTGGAAGAAATTGCACAACGTACTGAAAAAAACGAACGCACTCTGGTAACCACGCTGACTAAACGAATGGCAGAAGAGCTAACTGATTACCTGGGTAAGATGGGAGTTAAATGCAATTATATCCACTCTGATGTGGATACATTGGACCGTGTAATTATCATGGAAGATTTGAGAAGGGGTGTGTACGATGTGTTGATTGGTGTAAATCTTTTGCGTGAAGGACTTGATTTACCTGAAGTGTCGCTGGTTGCTATCCTGGATGCCGACAAAGAAGGTTTCCTGCGTTCTCACCGCTCACTCACACAAACAGCCGGTCGGGCAGCCCGTAACCTGAATGGGAAAGTCATCATGTATGCTGATAAAATGACCGATAGCATGGCAAAAACTATTTCGGAAACAAACAGACGTCGTGAAAAACAAATGGCATATAACGAATTGCATGGCATAACGCCAACAGCAATTATTAAGGGTGAACGGAATTCATTCAGCAAGATTGAACCGGAAGCCTATATCGAACCTGAGTTGTCTAAAAGTATAGCTGCCGATCCTATCGTTCAATACATGACAAAAACAGCATTAGAAAAAGCCATTTCAAAAACAAAGAAAACAATGCAGGATGCTGCCAAAAGGCTTGAGTTCCTGGAAGCAGCACAGCTTAGGGATGAATTAATCAAACTGGAAGATTTATTAAAAGCAAAATAGTTCTACGCTACTCGTTTTGCGGTCTGTGTTTCGCGTCTTTAAGCAATTTATTTACTGTAAATTGTCTTTGATCTTTATTCTTTCATCTTATAATTCGATTGTTATCGAATATTGTTAAGTCTCATTCACAGATTTAAAAGCTGATTTTCAATCATTTTTAACCTGAAGAAGTGATGAGCCCTAATCCATAAACTCAGTATATGGAATATAGAACTATTAAACTTTAAATGATGTTGGATAATGCGTTCTTTTTTTCCTGTCGTAATTTTTGTTTAGCAAATTCAAGTACACCTTTCAAATGTTGAATCATTAAATTGGAAGCCTTTTCACCTTCTTTGTTTTTGATGGCAATCAGCATTTGCTCATGCTCTGCAATCACCTTCCTGTTTGGCGCACAAATGCGGTCACGTTGATAAATGTCTAATATATCAGGGATCACAATCATTAACATAGCTTTGAACACCGGATTATGACTTGCTTCGGCAATTGCACGGTGAAAGGCAAAATCATAACTCACCCGATCGGGAGAGTCAAAAAACGACACATAATTATTATGAGCTTTTTCAAGGTCTTTTATGTCCTTTTCAGTACATCTCTCCGCACATAGCCTGATTGCATTTGATTCCAATACTACCCGGGTTTCAACCAGTGAAAAGAAATCATAACTTTGAAGGTTCAGAACATCCGAAATTAAACCGTCCAGTGTATTAATATCCAGTCCGTTAATTACCGATCCGCTTTGAGGTAACGTTTTTATTATCCCGTAAAACTCAAGTTTATGTAATGCTTCACGTACCTGTGTTCTGCCAAATCCGAAATCCATGGCCATTTTTCTTTCTGCCGGCAACTTGTCACCCGGTTTTAATATTCCTGAATTTATAAGCTCTTTTATTTTTGAAATGACTTTGTCGGCCGGACTTTCAATAGTATGATCTTTTAATCCTACAAATGCTTCTGCCATATAGTTTAAGTTCGTTTTTTGATACTAATGCTACTAATTAATCGATAATTGATAAATTTTTGCAAAGATAAGATGTAATTGTAAAATGCATGTTATCAATTAATGGTTATTTTGAAATGAAAAATTTAATTATTAATTATTTACATGATTGCAATTTGATCAACCTGAATTAATAAAATTATTATTACTTCCTGATGAGCAGGTTGTCATGTTAAAACTACAATGATTCAAAAACATTTAAATACTTAATCAGGTCTTTATTACATTATCAGATAAAAAAATCCCCACTTATTGAAATAAGTGGAGATTCCTTTACAGGTATAAAATATTCCTGAAATTATAATCCAAATGTATCGGCTACAGCTTTACAGACCACTTTTCCATTTACAATATTAAGTCCTTTCCGTAAATCTTCATGTTTATCACAAGCTTCTTCCCAGCCTAGATTAGCCAGAATAACTGCATATGGCAAGGTTGCATTGGTCAGGGCCAAAGTAGACGTAAAAGGCACTGCTCCCGGGATGTTTGCTACGCAATAATGTAAAATTCCATCGACTGTATAAACAGGATCGGCATGAGTTGTTGGGTGGGATGTTTCAAAACAACCACCCTGGTCGATTGCCACATCAACCAGCACAGAACCGGGTTGCATTAACTTTAGCATATCACGGGTAATTAGATGAGGTGCTTTGGCTCCCGGAATAAGAACGGCACCAATTACTAAATCGGTTTGTGGTAGCAAATCTTCAATATTGGAAGTGGTCGACATCAATGTGTCCACATTGGCAGGCATTATCTCACTTAAATAACGCAACCTGGGCAGTGAAATGTCAGCTATGGTAACATGAGCACCTATTCCGGCTGCCATCAGAGCGGCCTGTGTTCCTACTATTCCTCCTCCGAGAACCAAAACATGGGCAGGTTTTACTCCGGGTACTCCTCCTAATAATATACCTTTTCCTCCCTTTGGTTTCTCCAGGCAACGTGCACCTTCCTGAATGGACATTCTCCCGGCTACTTCCGACATTGGGATTAATAAAGGTAATGTATGGTCTGCTTTTTCAACTGTTTCGTATGCCAGACAAACAGCTCCGCTTTCCATCATGGCAAGCATTAGTTCTTTTTCAGATGCAAAATGAAAATAAGTAAACACCAATTGATTGCGACGTATTAATTTATATTCGCTTTTAATTGGCTCTTTCACTTTCATAATCATATCGGCAATTGCAAATACTTCATCGGGTGTGCCGAGTATTTTAGCCCCTGCTTTGATATATTGTTCATTACTGAAACCACTGTTTTCGCCTGCATGTGTTTCAACAAATACTTCGTGTCCATTTTGTACGAGTGTTTTTGTTCCACCCGGAGTCAAGGCTACACGACTTTCATTGTTTTTGATTTCTTTTGGAATTCCAATTTTCATATTCGTTTTTTTTAAATTGATTTTTTCATAAATGTAGTGTTCAGTTACAACTTAATGGTAGATTTTATTGCGAAGCTGATAGCTGAAATAGTATAATAACTCTGTAAAAATACAAGATTAATTTCAAATTGGAATCATACTGAAGATAAATTTATTATAAATACCAAATAATAATTATAAACACTTATTATATAGGCTGTAACATTGATTGTAAAATTGATTTTTAGGTATAGGTAAAGTCGGATTAATGCTTGTAAATTTACTGATTTATGGTGGTAAAAACAATAAATTGACAAGAAAAAATACTTGTTGGTTATAAATTGAAAGTAATAGGATTGTAGAATAACAAAATGCATTTTTGAATGAAAAACTATCTGTTTTAAAATGATTTTATTTTTTCAATAAATGATAGGTCTTGTAATTCAGGTTTCCGTTAATAGTTACAAGATAGACCCCTGTTGCTATTCCAGGGAGGTTAATGATGACTTCCTGAGCAATGGAAACATCTCCTATTTGGTGGGTATAAACCTGTTGACCATTTAAATTATATACTGATAATTTGATATTCGAATCTTTTTTTCCAAATAATACCCCAAACGATCCTGAAGTTGGGTTTGGATAAATTAAATAGTTTTCATTTGATGCCTGTATTTTTTGTAAAAGAGCTTTTTTTAATGCAACCTGAATGCCATTCCATGCATCAATTTTTCCGGCACCCCAGATATTGCTTCCACCGGAAGGTATCGTTCCGGTAAAACTATCCGAGACAGATGTCTGTTGCAGAATGCTTCGTACATCATCAGGGGATAAATCGTTTTTTGCCTCCAGCCAGGTTGCTAAAATCCCTGTTACAACAGGGGCTGCCATGGATGTACCCTCAAGTTGGCCGTAATAATAGGATTTGCCGTTTAGAATGCTTTTTTTGACAATGTAGTCTGAATAATTTGGGTCAGTAATGATGGCACTCGAATATGATGAAACTACTAAAGATCCTGGTGCCGAAATGTCGGGTTTTGTTCTGCCGTCGATTGTCGGACCTTTGCTTGAAAATGTGGCAATATTGCCCTGGCTTTCATTTGTAAGCCGATAAAATATATTTTTTATATTTGTAAATGTTGTTTTGGATACATAAGCCCCCACAGAAATAATTTTTTTTCCTGTACCACCAATTTCACTGACAGAATTATTGGGGTTACCATTTATCCAGCCGGGAAGATTATTACTTATGAAATACGAATAAAAATCATCAGCCCAGGCATGAACTGTTCCATCCTGAGCGGTAATTATAATGCCTATTGAATTGCCGGGACTTATACTGGTCATATCCGAACCAACAAATGCATTGGGTTTGTTATTTACAGAATTTCTTTCTGTGAATATCTGTAATGATCCTGTTGCGCCATTCGTTGAAGTCAGATTGAAAGTGTTGCTAAAAGAAGTAGCAGCATTAAATTCAGGTGTGGTATAAATTTCAGATCCGTTTGTTGTGTTGTAAACAACTACCCTTATTGAAAATGATTTATTGGCTTCACCCCATATATCCGACAATCCGATTAGCTTAGAATTGTTTATATAGGTAAAAAAGGTTTTCAATGTTGTATTTACAGGAGTAAATGTCTGTGATACATGCATGCTGTCAGATCCTTCATTTCCGATGGCTCCAACCAGTAATCTTCCTTTACCTTGTAATGAATCACAAATTATATCGAATGCTGAAGTACCGTCGTGAGGACCAATTTGTGTACCAAGGCTCATATTTACCACGCAGGGTTCATTTACTGAAGTTGCATAATCGTAGATATACTTGATGCCATCTGATATACTGACATTGTCGGTGGTCTGATCGTTGAGGTTGTAACTTACCAGTGCTATATCTGCATTGGTAGCAATGCCGTAATATACATTTCCATTACTTTTATCGGCACCGGTTGCTATCCCTGTTACATGGGTTCCGTGTGTCTCCGTTTGATTATCAAATTGAGCGGCAAGTATGGCACTTTGAGAAGTATATTCTTTACCATATGTAAATCCGTGAGGGGGTGTTCCTGTTATATTCTGATCCCATACACGTTTAATACGCAAGGTTGTAGCAGTTGAATCAAAGAAATTAAGATGACCATATTCAATTCCACTGTCAATTATTCCCACTACGACGTGTTTCCCTAAAAAAGGCAAGGGTAAACTATTTCCCGCCTGGACCTGTGCAACATTACTTGCTATCCTTGCCTTATCCATTTTACGATGAACCGGTATCCCTATTTGCAAATTTCTGACTTCCGGCAACATGGCTATTTTCTCAATATCCTGTACCGGAACCTGTGCAGTAATAATACCGGGTATCACAATATTGATTTTGACACCATTTTCTTTCAAAACCTCAAGGTTAGCATGATCATTCAGCAGAATAAATGCATTTACATAACTTTGATCATTAATCTTTTTGATGAAAAAACGGTTTTGAAGTTTCCCGATAACAGTAGTATCATTTTTATTTTCATTGAATGTTGTCAAAAAATGGGCTGTGTATGGGGATATTTTACCTGATTTAAAGGCCTGTGATAACAGAAAAAGAGGTAAAAAAAACAATAAAGAGAGTGTAATTTTTTTTTTCATTTGAAATTACTGTTTTATTGCCGGTGTTTTGTATTTAATATTTTATCATGTTTGAGTGTTAGTAATTTGAAATGAAAAATATATTTATTCAGCTAAATCCGAAACTTCATTCAGCGTGTATTTAAATGATTTATTTTGATTCGCAGCCTTTACCATGGCTTTTGCAACTTTAGTAGCTTTAATAGGCTTATAACGTTTAAATAACCCTAATTTGTTCAATCCATTCAAAATAAAAAATCCGATTTTTTCTCCCGGACGGGATTGAAGCCTGAAACCAACTAAAAGGCCGGGTCGAAGAATGCTGATAATTTCAAAAGGTAAAGCTTGTACAGCTAATTCAAGTTCTCCTTTCATTTTCAGGTAAAATGTCTTTGAATCAGCATATGATCCGGCTGATGAAATTAAGACATAGTTTCTTACCCCGTTATTGGCAGCAATTTTTGCCACTGTATATTGATATGTGAAATCAATTTTGTATTGATTTTCTTCAGTTTTAGCCTGTGCTATTGTCGTTCCGAGAGCAGAGAAAAGTACATTACCTTTTATAAAGTTACTCCAGGTATCAGGTTCATCAAAATTGATGATGTGTTCTGTCAGTTTTGGGTTCTCAACTCCACTTGCACGACGTACCAACGATACTATTTCAGTGTATTCTTCATTTTCAATCAATAATTTAATAAGTTGGGCCCCGACCATTCCGGTTGAACCAATTACAATTGCTTTTTTCATCCCTTTACTTGTATAATTTACTTGATTTTTAAAGTTCGCTTAAAAAAATTAAATGCCATTTGCATTTTTAAATTGAATACAATAAAAAAACTTCCCTATAAACATCATCAGGTTGGAGGCTTATGGGGAAGTATAGATTTTATATCAATTCTGAAAATAGTATTTCGAATAAAAAAAAAATCACCTTTGATTTTTTTTATTATCGTTAGGATCTGATAAATTATTTCATATGAATCATTTCAGATTCATCGATATGGATATCCCTGAAACCCAGGAAATATAACACTCCATCAAGCCCGATTGTTGATATTGATTGTTGGGCATTTGCAATGACTTTAGGTTTTGCATGAAATGCTATTCCCAGACCTGCTACATTTAGCATTGGTAAATCATTTGCACCATCACCAACTGCAATGACTTGTTCCAGGTCAATTTTTTCAACCTGGGCAATCAGTTTAAGCAATTCGGCTTTTCGTTTACCATCGACAATATCCCCCAGGTAATTTCCGGTCAGTTTACCATCAACTATTTCCAGTTCATTGGCATATACATAATCAAAATCAAATATCTTTTTCAGATAATTACCATAATACGTAAATCCACCTGAAAGTATAGCAATTTTAAAACCGATTTTTTTGAGTATGGAAATTAATCTTTCAGCTCCCTCCATGATAGGCAAATGATGAGCTATATCTTTCAAAACACTTTCATCCAGCCCTTTTAACAATGCTACCCGTTGTTTGAAACTTTCGGAAAAATCAATCTCACCTCTCATAGCCGATTCTGTGATTGCCCTGACTTGTTCACCAACACCTGCACGATCAGCTAATTCATCAATTACCTCCGTTTTGATTAAAGTTGAATCCATATCAAAGCAAATTAACCGGCGACTGCGTCGAAACATATCATCTTTTTGAAATGATATGTCTATTCCCAATTCGGATGTATATTGCATAAACTGAGCGGATAGTAACTTTTTATCCAACAGGGTCCCACGGACTGATAATTCAATACACGACCGGATTGAATTTTCATCATTGATTTCAAGTGATGGTCGACCTGTTAAACGAATAATTGAATCAATATTTAAATTTTGCTCAGATACGGTTTTTGTAACCATGGATAATTGTTTGGCGGTAATTACTTTACCAAGAATAGTTACAATATACCGGCTTTTACCCTGTCGTCCCACCCAGTTTTCATATCTTTCAACGGTTACCGGGGTAAAACGAACATTGACATTCAACTCAGAGCATTTAAAAAGAACTTCTTTTAGAATATTCCCCGAATCGGATTGATTCGTTACTTTAAACAGAATTCCCAGAGAAAGTGTATGATGGATATCAGCCTGGCCAATATCCAGAATGGTGGCATTATAATTTCCTAAAATTTCAGTAATAGCAGATGTTACTCCCGGTTTATCATCTCCGGATATATTGATAAGAATTATTTCACTGTTAGGCATTTTTTAGTTTATTGTTTGAAGTGAATAGATTATTAGTTTTTGTCAGAAATAGATAAAAAATTTCATTTTACTTTCTGTTCTGATACTTATAGAAAGTCGACAAGGTATTATGAACATATTTGACGGTTTCAATTCCACGATAGTATCCATATTTTACAACCGGATCATTATAAAAATCAGGATCATTTTTTTTAAGCAGGAAGTATTCAACCTGATTGAACCATATATGTGGATTTTTTCCGAATTTTTTGGCTAAAGACATGGCATCAAGTATATGGGCAGGACCTGAATTATATGCTGCTAAAATAAATTTAATGCGTTCATCAGGATCTTTGATACGTCTGAAAATTAAATTCAGGCTCTTAATGTATTGAACTCCTGCTTCAATATTCAATTGAGGATCTAAAATAGTATTCCTGTCCAGACCAAATTTTAAGGCTGTGCGTGGCATTAATTGCATAAGACCGGTTGCACCTGACCATGATTTATCTTCCGGATCGAACCGTGATTCATTGAATGCTAATGCTGCAAGTAATCTCCAGTCCCATTTTATTTGAGTCGCGAATTCTTTAAAGAAATGATCATAAGGTGAAATGGCACCTTTGGGTATTCTGATTTTTCGAAGTGCAAAGTAAGGACTTTTTTCCCAGTATTTATCGAAAAATAGAGATTGAATTTGTTGTGTGACGGATAAATTTTCCCATTTTACGATGGCTTTTTTTAAATTGTGGCTTTTTTTGCGAATTAACCAACCATTATGCTGGTCAAAACCAACCGACATGTGACAATCCAGGGTTTTACTATACGATTTATGAAGTAAAGCTACATTATGATATGCCAGTGTGTATTCTATTTTATGCTCGGCAACCATATCAATTAAATCATCATTCGAAATGGAATCATCGGCTATTACTATATTGATTGTTCCTCCGATTTCATCATTTAAAGCCTGAAGACGATCATAAAAAATACTGTTTTCTTTTACATATACACTTTTACCGGCTAATTCGGTCACATTTGTAAGTGCATTTGCTCCCACGCTTTGTACTAATACCTGATAAGATTCCGATTGTGGAAGAACGAAATCAAAATTTCTTTTTAATTCTTTTGTCACTGTTTGATTATAAACGACAACGTCAACAGTATTTTCGAGCAGCCATTGATTCATTTCGTTTTCGGATGTAGCTATACTTATTTCCAGGTTTAAATGTAAATAATTGGCCAGATTACCCGCCATTTCATAATCAAATCCCATCAATTCATCCCTGAACAAAAAATAAGAGGTTGAACCATACATAGTTGCCACTCGTAATGTGTCCGATTTTTTTATTTCTGCTAAATCATTTGATACAGGATATGAATTTGTCTCTGTGTTTTTTTGAACACAGGAACATAACAATAGAATGAAACTTATAAGGATATAGATTGTAAAACTATACTTCATAATTTACCGGATAAACTGAATATTCTCACTCTTTATCAAGTCCAATCCATTTAATCTTAAAAATACCTGAGCGGTTGCCAGAACATCTTTCTGACAATACAAGCTTATGCGTTCAATGTTTTTTTCTATATAGAATACATGTGACACCTGACTGCCATCGATGTCATCTTTTGGAGTTGGTATCCCAAAAACGGCAGTAAGTAATTTCAATGCTGTATAATTTTTAAAGTCACCAAATTTCCATAATTCAAGTGTGTCAATAAAACTTATTTCCCATGGTTTTTTACCTGATATCTGAAAAATAAACGGTAATTGAAGTCCGTTTATGAGAGCCCGACGACAAATGAAAGGAATATCAAACTCTTTGATATTATGACCGCAAAGAGTTTGTTCTTTTGTCAGGCAAAATTTATTTATCAGTTCAAGAAAATCAGATAAAAGTTTTTTCTCGTTATTCCCTGAAAATGACTTTGTACGAAAATTCATTTCATTGCCTTGAAAATATATGAAGCCCACAGAAATGCAGACAATTTTTCCGAATTCAGAATATATCCCTGCACTGGTATTAAATGCTTCTGCTGCCGTTGTCTCATCACTGTATTTTTCAGGCATTCGTTTTTGAAGAATCGTAAACTTGTCCTCCCACAAATGAACTAACTCACCAGGTAACTCCGAGAAATCTGATACGGAAGGTACTGTTTCAATGTCAAGAAACATAATTTTCAGTAGTTCGTTTTGTTGCATAGGTTGATGTTTTCATATATTATTACTCTTACATTCTCTAATTCCACAAATTCAAGGGCTTGCTGTCTGATTCAGGATATTACTTCTTTTCCAGGTTGTTTTCTATATATTTTGTCAAAATGTCAATGGCAATATGATTATTTCCACCCTGAGGAATTATTAAATCGGCAAATCGTTTTGAAGGTTCGATAAATTGCAAATGCATTGGTTTTACAGTACATTCATAACGCTCCATTACTTTGTTTACCGATCTCCCGCGTTCTATGATATCCCTGTTGATTACCCTGATTAACCGGTCATCGGCATCTGCATCTACAAATACTTTTAAATCCATTATCTTGCGTAATTCAGGATTTGAAAGAACCAGAATGCCTTCTACAATGATCACATCACATGGCTTAATTGGAATAGTCTCAGTGGCACGGGTGCATGTAAGGTATGAATAAACAGGCTGTTCAATTGTTTTGCCTTTCTTTAAATCTTTCAAATGTTTTACCAGTAATTCAAATTCTATTGAATCAGGATGATCAAAATTTATTTCTAATCGATTCTCAAGTGGTAAATGACTACTATCGCGATAATACGAATCCTGTGGTAAAATGACTACCTCACCCTGAGGTAAACGTTCCAAAATTTTACGTACCACTGTTGATTTTCCTGATCCAGTTCCTCCCGCGATTCCAATAATTAGCATATTCTTGTTTTTGTTAGTTTTTAGAGCACTAAAGTAAGAATTTATTTTTTTTCATTTGCCTTTGTTCACTATTATTTTTTATAAACTGGTTTTGTATTTATTTATAATGCAGATATATAGTAAATTAATTATTTTGTCTTAGCATTTATTAGTATTTTATATTTTTGTAAAATGAATAAATATCATGTTTTTGGCATTAAATAATAAAAATCATATGCTAATTTGTGTATATTTGTCCATCCAAATTTTATTCATATACTTTATTATGGAAAAAACTTCAAAAGTATTTTTTCAACGATTCTTCGGAATATGTTTATTGTTCGTTTTTTTCTCCCAGAATTCTGTTACTGCCATAGAATATAACATCATACCGTATCCAAAACAATTAATTCCGGAGTCAGGTTCATTTATAATAAAAAATATGACCACTGTAAAGTGTTCGGTAAAGCAACCTGAAATATATAAACTGGCTGTACAGTTTACTGATCAATTTAAAGTGGTATCAGGGCTAAAACTTGATATCCTTGATATATCTTCCACAGATACTGTCAATTCAATTGTGTTTGAATTAACATCTGAAATAGCGGATCCGGAAGGTTATCAATTAATTGTATCCCCCAATACCATTCGAATTAAAGCAAATGCAGCCAATGGTTTCTTTTATGGATTACAAACACTTTATCAGTTATTGCCGGCTGAAATTTATGGAAAGAAAGTCATTAAAGGTAAAAAATGGTTCGTTCCTTCAGTACGTATTATCGACTCCCCCAGATTTTTATACAGAGGATTGCATTTGGATGTTTGCCGTCATTTTTTTCCGTTGGAATTCATTAAAAAGTATATTGATGCCATGGCCATTCATAAATTCAATTCTTTTCACTGGCATTTGACAGATGATCAGGGTTGGAGAATTGAAATTAAGAAATATCCACTACTGACAAGTATAGGTTCTAATCGTGATGAGACACTGGTAGGACAATATTATAGTCATTTTCCAAAATTGTATGATGGTAAACCCTATGGTGGCTTTTATACACAGGCAGAAGCCCGTGAAATTGTAAAGTATGCCAAAGACAGATTTATTACTGTAATACCCGAAATTGAAATGCCGGGTCATGCACAAGCTGCTGTTGCTTCATATCCATGGCTTTCATGTACTCCGGATTCTACAATAAAAGTTGCTACAAAATGGGGAATTTTTGCTGATGTATACTGCCCGACTGATACTACTTTTCATTTTTTAGAAGATGTATTGACTGAGATAATGGATATTTTCCCATCCAACTATATCCACATTGGTGGTGATGAATGCCTGAAAGATCGTTGGAAAGAAAGTGCCGAATGTCAGAAATTAATAAAATCTCTCAATTTAAAAGATGAAAATGGATTGCAAAGTTATTTCGTGGAACGCATTGAAAAGTTTGTCAATTCAAAAGGTCGTCAGATTATAGGGTGGGACGAAATTCTGGATGGAGGACTGGCACCTAATGCCACAGTCATGTCATGGCGGGGTAATGCAGGTGGAATTGCTGCTGCCAAATCAGGACATAATGTGATCATGACTCCAAATGCTTATTGTTATTTCGATCATTATCAGGCAGATCCTGAATCTGAACCAGTCACCATAGGAGGCTTTTTGCCCTTGCGAATGGTTTATCAGTTCGAACCTGTACCCCCGGAACTGACATCTAAAGAAGCTGGTTATATCTTGGGAGCACAAGCCAATTTGTGGTCTGAATATCTGCCCTCAACCGAAAGTGTTGAATATATGGCATTTCCACGTGTATCCGCTATGGCTGAAGTGGTTTGGGGAGCCAAAGAAAATCGTAACTGGGAAAGCTTTCGTCAGCGAATGCCAGCCGACTTTGAAAGGTATCAACAGTTGGATATTCAACCTTCCAATGCTTTTTATGAAGTGCAATTTCAATCCGAATTGAATTCTGAGAATAAGATTCAGATTTCATTGGTAAGTGACGATCCTCATGTCAGAATTTTTTATACTACAAATGGTAAAGTGCCTACGGAACATAATGAGTTGTATTCGTCACCTTTTACGTTGAATAATTCTTCTGTGATCACTGCAGCTTCTTTTTTAAAGGGTAAAATGGTAGGTAAGGCAACTTCTAAATCATACATTGTAAGTAAACTTACCGGACTTCAATATACCATTAACATCAATAGTACCGGGATTTCCGCCACAAATTCAAATGCGCTTACTGATGGAATTCCCGGAAATACTATTTCTAATTCCCAATGGGTAGCTGTTGGTAAAGGTAGTGATGTGGAAATTCTGGTTGACCTGCAACGAGTTCAAAAGATAGAACGCTTTACAGTAGGTTTGTTGAATTCACCTGCCATCTGCGCATTGTATCCAACCGGAATAATTTTATACGGTTCTACCGATGACATAAATTATAAGCTTATTTACCTGGATGTCATTAAGGCGACGGATTCTTCTGCCTGGGAGATGTTTCGTCCTGAATTTACTTTTCCTGCTACAGATGCCAGGTATCTGAAAATCCGCTTAAAAAGTGCTGGTCTGTGTCCGGTCAATAATCCCGATTGTAAGAACGGAAGCCTGATTATGATGGACGAAATCGGTGCATGGTGAAATTTAATTTAGTAACACTCCATGTGGATGGATTATAGACAACATTTTAAATTAAGTTTTAGGAAATAAATAGTGCACTGTCCTTTTTAAACTGAAACATAATTAATTCTCGGCTCTATTACCCACACCTTTAGAATGGGAAGGGGAGAGGTGTGATTCTAATGTTCAATCTCCTAAATATAAAATAAAATCTTATATAATGAAATGTTTTTTCAATTTTATTTTCCTGATAATTATTTGCAGTAATTTATATGCGCAAAATCCGAATAGAAAGAAAGATCCTTCACATTCATTTTTGAATATTGTCTTTCAAAATTCAAAAGTAACTGCACAAATTCCTCAGTTAATGTCAAGGTTAGAACCAACCTTACCCTTTTTTAAAGTAAATCAGTCAGAATTTGTAAAATATCAACTGGATAGTTTAATTCTGAATCCTTCAAACAATGCTATTGTTACACCTAAATTTAAAATTGATTGCAAGTATGATTTATTAGGCCGAATGATTTTGTTTTATGTTTCAAAGTTTAATGATACCACTTCTAAATTTGATTTTAATTATAAATATTCGTATAAATATGGTGTTAATTATAGCATAAGAGATGAGTATGAATCAAATAATTCAATGATCAATTTTCACCGCACGAAAACAATTTATGATCAAAATAACAAAATACAGACTATATTTGAAGGGTCTGATTCGGTAAGCTTAGATAGTTATACAAGTAGGGATGAATATATTTATGAAGATAATTTACTTTCTTCTAAAAATTCTTTTTATTCGAATGCTGTTGAACCTTTTGAAATGATTCGTTATACTTATGACTCTTTAAAACGGGATACAGCCGAATTCATTAGTTATACGGTGCTGAACGAACTTAAAGAATCTGAAAAAGTGATTTATGCTTATTACGATAATTATGATATTTGTAAGTCAGAAACTTTTTATTTTTCCGGAGGTAACTGGATTCAGGGTTCTAAATCCGATTTCAGTTACAATAATAGCCACGATTGTATATCATATATCGAAAGTGATTTTAAAAGTAGTAAATATGAAGAGTCATTGAAATATATTTCAAACTACAATGAATCGATCATGATGAGTAATGTATATTATGGGGCTACTTTTAATGACTTCCCATATACATTTAACACCCAAATTAAAAAGATTGATTTATACGGTAAAAGTGGAAGTGAATCAGTATTAATGGGAAGTTATACGTTTTATTATTCTGAAAGAAATGGTACTATGGGTGTTGATAATCCTTCAGGGATAGATAATCAGATGGTGAGATATAATGCAGAATTAAAAACAATTGTATTAATAAATCCTGAATCAGTTTATCCAACTACAATTCAACTCTTTAATTTGTCTGGAAAAATGATTTTAAACAAACAGCTAAGTACTTCCGGATCTGTTTCAGTAGTTCATCTGAAAGGACTTTATGTTTATAAATTTATTAATTCTGGCAAAATCGTTGTTGGTAAAATACTAATTCAGTAAGTCAATACAACAATTATAACAATCAAAAAAAATCTCCGTACAACCTAAGTCGTACGGAGATTTCTATTCTCACCAATCAGTAATCACCAATATTACATCATGCCACCCATTCCACCGCCCATAGGCATTTGTGGAGCTGGATTATCTTCTTTCTTTTCAGTTATCACACATTCTGTAGTCAGGAACATGCCGGCAATAGAAGCTGCATTTTCAAGGGCTACACGACATACTTTAGCTGGATCGACTACACCGGCTGCAAAGAAATTTTCGTATTTTTCAGTATGGGCATTGTATCCGAAGTCATCTTTACCTTCGCGTACTTTCTGAACAATCACAGCACCCTCTTTGCCTGCATTGGCAACAATCTGGCGAAGCGGTTCTTCAATGGCACGTTTAATAATTTCAATACCGGTTGCTTCGTCTTCATTCGCTGATTTCAAATGTTCAAGAGATGCAATGGCACGGATATAAGCTACTCCACCACCCGGTACAATACCTTCTTCAATGGCTGCGCGGGTTGCACTCAAAGCATCATCCACACGGTCTTTCTTTTCTTTCATTTCTACTTCCGAAGCTGCACCTACATACAATACAGCGACTCCACCAGATAGTTTAGCCAATCTTTCCTGTAATTTTTCACGATCGTAATCCGATGTTGTAGTGGCAATCTGTGCTCTGATTTGAGCAATACGTGCTGCGATTCCTTCTTTTGTACCTGCACCGTTTACCAATACAGTATTGTCTTTGTTTACAGTTACCTTTTCAGCGGTACCCATCATTTCAAGAGTTGCTTGTTCGAGCTTAATCCCTTTTTCATCCGAAATAACCACACCACCTGTCAGGATCGCAATATCTTCGAGCATTTCCTTGCGGCGATCACCAAATCCCGGAGCTTTAACGGCACAGATTTTTAATGAAGCACGTAAGCGGTTTACTACCAAAGTAGTCAGTGCTTCACTGTCAACATCTTCTGCAATGATTAATAATGGACGACCAGATTGAACGGCTGGTTCCAATACGGGAAGCAATTCTTTCAGGTTGGATATTTTTTTATCGTAAATCAGGATATAGGGTTTTTCCATTTCCACTTCCATCTTTTCTGTGTTGGTAACAAAGTACGCCGAAATATAACCACGGTCGAACTGCATACCTTCAACTACTTCAATACTGGTGTCGGTTCCCTTAGCTTCTTCAATGGTGATTACACCATCTTTCGATACTTTACGCATCGCATCTGCAATCAGTTTCCCGATTACTGCATCGTTATTCGCTGAGATGGAAGCAACCTGTTCGATTTTATCGTAATTGTCGCCAACTGCTTTTGCCTGTGAAGCAATACTCTTTACTACTTCGGCTACTGCTTTGTCAATACCACGTTTCAAATCCATTGGGTTTGCTCCTGCGGTTACGTTTTTCATTCCAACACTTACGATAGATTGAGCTAATACTGTTGCAGTGGTAGTTCCATCACCGGCATCATCACTGGTTTTAGAAGCTACTTCTTTTACCAGTTGCGCTCCAAGGTTCTGAAACGGATCTTCCAGTTCAATTTCTTTAGCTACTGTTACGCCATCTTTTGTAATGTGAGGTGCACCGAATTTTTTTTCGATTATTACATTACGACCTTTTGGTCCCAACGTTACTTTTACGGCATTTGCCAACTGATCAACCCCTTTTTTCAATAGGTCGCGGGCTTCAATATTAAAAAGAATTTCTTTAGACATTTTATTTTTTTTTTGAAGATAACCCTTAATCCATCGCCTGACGGAGAACTGGGTTATTTGCGTTATTAAATTACTGTTTTAATTAAAAATTATAAGAGACAAGACTAATTTAGTTCCCCTTTAGGGGCTAGGGGTTCTCTTTTATATTATTGCCAGAATATCCGATTGTTTCATAATCAAATATTTTTCACCTTCCCATTCAAGTTCGGTACCCGCATATTTTCCGTATAACACGTTATTTCCAACTTCTACGACCATTTCTTCATCTTTTGTTCCTTTACCTACGGCTAATACTTCACCTTTCAGGGGCTTTTCTTTTGCTGAATCCGGAATAATAATTCCACTGATTGTTTTTTCTTCTGCTGCGGTTGGTTTTACCAACACTCGATCGGCTAATGGTTTAATATTCATGTTTTTTAATTTAATAATGATTTATTATTTTGAATCTTTTAGTTTGAAAGATATAAACAAGGAAAAGTCAACTAAAGTTGTTTCATAGCTTAACAGATTTTGTGCCAATACCCTTTCGTGTCATTAATGACATGTAAAAGGGACTATTTTACGTGTAAAACTAAGCATTCTGACATCTTGTCATTTAGTCAATGACGTTTTACAAAGAAAGAAAAGCTTATACAGATCATACAGGCGAAGGGAAGGATGAAGTCTCAGGAGTCGGGCGTGCAATAAAGGTTTAAATATGATGAATGCAATGGCAAACAACCTGGTAAACCCTGATTTATAAATGCGTAAAAAAGTATTTAATAATTTTGATTCGTCTGTCAGATACGGATACCGGTTTGTTCTATAAAGAAGGTATAAATTACGAACTCCTTCCTCGGTTTTACGAATGAAAGTTTCATTATCATCAAGACCCTTGTGAATTAACGGATTTTCGATATGAGTATACCGGTAGCCCAATTCATGCAACCGGTGTCCAAATAGTGTATCCTCATGCCCGTATCCACGAATGCTTTCATCAAAACGTACTTTATTGAAAAGTGCTTTTGATATCAGGAAATTAAAAGTCGCAAAATTATGATACGTATTCTCCCTGCTTCTTTCTAAGGCTGACCTGGCTTCACGTTTCCGTCCATATGCCAAACGAAGGCTGTAGCGGGGTTCATTTTCATCGGGATTGTAACAAGTCCCACCAATAACTACACATTCTTCCTTGCAAAATGAAACGTATTTATCTATAAAATGTGGTGAACAGACTTCTGCGTCACAATCAATAAACAGCAAATGATCATATTTTGATTCGTCGGCCAGTTTGTTCCTGATAGCCGATCTTCCGATATTTTCAGTTAATTCAATGTACCTGCAAAACTCAAATTCTTCTATTTTACGGTTTTCTTCCTTATACATCGTTGAACCATCCTCCATAACAAGGATCTCAAAATCGACATAAGTTTCCAAAGCCTGTTGTTGTAAATCCAACACCAGCGGAATGATTTTGTAGTTATATGTAGGAATAAGAATTGAAATCATAATTTTATTGTACGATCAATGTCCTTGCTATTACTTTAAAATGTGAGGCGTATGAAAACTGTTGAATTTCATACTAAATTTATTCTTTTTTTTGTTTATGGTTTCTGTTTATCACCCCCATCAGAACTTTTTCTTCATTCTCCCAGCACAATTCTTCTTTTGCTTTAATCGTATTTCTTTTCACCGTGTTATATCTGTTTTCGTCATCAAAAATTGCTTTAATTACTGTAGCAATTTGCATTGGATCATGGTTTTGAATATAATATCCAATGTCATACCGGTCGATAATCTGTTTTAGTTCCACCAATCCGGATGAAAGCGTCGGAATACCTGCATGGATATAATCGAACAGTTTATTGGGCAACGAGAAATGATAATTCAGGTTGGTGTCTTTATCAATGGCTAATCCAAGGTCACTGTTCATAGTATATTGGCGCAGTTCAGCGAATGGCATTTTTGACTTGAAAATCACTTTATCCTGTAAATTATTATCTTTTATAATTTTATGTAGTTTGGGGAAAACATCACCACTTCCAATGATTAATAAAATTATATTTTCCATGTGCTGCATGGCCTGTACTGCTTCTTCAGCACCACGTTCCACATTGATGCCTGTACCCTGCAATATCAGGATACGTTTATCTTCAGGTAAACTCAATTCAGCCCGGGTTTTAAGCCGTTCCGGTGTAAAAGTGGGTGGTATATTCCTGCTCACATGAACAGTTTTATTATATTTATCGCTATACAGTTTAGCAATGGAAGAATTGACAGTAAGTATATCAGTCAGTCTTGGGAAAAAGTAGTCTTCCAGCTTTTTCCAAATGGATTGAGTCAGTTTACGATTTACTAATTCAGGGGTTTCAGTAAAGTATTCGTGCGTATCGTAAATGATTCTTTTCCCTCGAAGTGTAGCTGCCATACAGGCTGCCGGAAGAGTATCCATGTCATTGGCAAAGATCAGATCCACTTCGTTGGTCATTAAATAAAGGAAAAGTCGGATATTATACTCGGCATAAAACTGTGGACCATTTCGAAACCATAGTTTTTTACGGATTGTAAAATAAGAACGTTCCAACGGCATACTCTCCGGCAATAATCGTCCGTATTCTTTTACCCAATATCCGCATTTCTGGAGTGTCATGCATGTCTTGTGGACCCGTTGATCATTACTCAAATCATTGGTTACACATACTATAGCCGTTTTTTGCATGGTAAATATCTATAGGTGTGAATTTGTTATTATTGTTTTAAAAACTGTAAAGTGATCGCCTCTTTTAACTAATCTCCAGGATTAAAGAACAAGAAACAAGAAACAAGAAGAAAAACTCAGTACTCAGTACTCATAACTCATAACTCAGAACACGGAACACGGAACACGGAACACACAACACGGAACACGGAATCAATCAACAACCTTCTTAGTCTTCAAATATTTGATGATGTCCTGGTAAAGTTTGCGATGATACGATTGAGTGATATCTTCCACAGAGGTATTGTGCCAAAGCAAAACCAATTCGCCATTCCAGCTTTCAACCATATTTATCAACCGGATACAATACTCATAGGCATCATGTGAATTCATATACATGTATCTTTTATCACTCAAACTGCTGTCCATGATAGTAAGTGGATGTAAGGTAAGTGAAGTCAGTTGACATGTATTGGGATTAATCCATTTTACAGGCCTACAGGTCCCTAGACGAAAACCTGCTACATCAGCATATCCAAGTGTGAAATCATCTGTAATGCCAACATCTATTAATGTCTGCATGTCCTGTGGTTCACGGGTATCCAGGTAGTGGTGCCGGTTATAGGTTGTTTTACGCTTCGAAATCCGCTCGAGATGCTTTTTCTCATCAGCTATTCGCGAAGGATTAATTCCTGCTTCATAGCTTGAATGTAATCCCAGGATAATACCCTTTTTCCGGCAAAGGTTCAGCAGTGATTGAAAGTCCTGGATGTGATGGGTGATAAAAGGTTTATCTTCTTTTCGGTTTCCTCCGCCTACTTTTACGAACATAATCGGTTCGCAACGATCATTCCCTAAAGCCTCTCTCACTGAAATGTCAAGTTTGAACATCCATGGGAAAGTATACCACGGGTCATTCCTTAATCCGCCAAAATAGCTTTTTATAGCCATATTTCCTTCTTTTGGCCACCTGATTCCACGTAACAAACCGCCCATAAACCCCCTGAAATTCCTGTAATGCGACAGTTGGTCTACATCATGTGTGAGGTATACTTTTCGTATTTGTTTTGGTGGTTCAGGTATGTTGCATCCTGTTTCACGAAGTTGAATCCGTAGTAATTTACTATATTCATCCACCAGGGGTGAATCAATAAATCCTGCCCGATATGGTAGTGATTCTATCCCCGGAAAACGACCGTGAATATCCCGTACATCCTTACGAACCATTTCCTCATAACGGCTAATTAAAAAATAAGTACTTGCTATTAAGTCGGAATGCAAAACCCGGGTGTTTTCAACCTGTTCAACCAATGGATCACCAAATAGTATAGGGGATTCTTCCCATATTTGTAATGGAAGTTGTGGAATTGATTCCTGAGTGCCATATATGCCGGTATTGAAAAAAGTGGAAGGTGAAATCACCAGTTTATACTGATAATATTCTTTCGGATCATCAGTATATCCAACCTGTGAAAGAAGATCTTCTGAAATGTCTTCGCCCAGTAAAAAAAGTAGTATATAGTGTATCGTATCAATCATTTTAATGCTAATATGTTTTTTTTGAAAGAATACTTCATTTTCTATTTCAGTTTCTTTCTCCGTTCATGTGTGAATGTCAATACAATGGCTAACATAAGTCCCAATAGGAGGTCTTTATTTGATATCAAACCAAAATACTCATCTTCTGTAGGTACATGATGTGTAACATATCTTAAAACAATGGCCAGTACTGTATAAATTACAAATACACTTAAACCGTATATGATTATCTTTAATGTTGGATGCATTGAAAATTTAATTTTTAAGAATATAATTTGATATTGTAATAATAATCCGGATAATAATTGAAATGATAAAAAATGCGTATACATATTCCGACAAATAAGAAATATATGTTTTGCAAACTATGATTATATAATTTAATAAATCATTTTTTTGAATTATTAATTCACAAATGGATGTCAAAAGTAATCAAATTATTCAAAACTGTTGTTTACTAATTGAATAAATATACCTGGTAATATTTTAAATTAATGGGAAATGATCTTCATTTAACAATTTAAATTGACGTAGCTATTTTTATATCTTATCGTGAAACTATCTTAATGACAAAACTGTCATTTCATATTATTCATGGTTTTCTTCAACCGTCAGGTGAATATCTATCTTTATTCTCAAATTTATTGATGAATTATTAAAAACTAACATCATGATAAATAGAATATTAATAATTATTTGAATTTAATTTATTTATCAGTGTTTTTTAATTGAAGACCGAATCAATAGTACTTTCAGTTAAATTAAATTATACGAAAGGAAGTTGAAGTCCCTTTAAATATACAAATGTCATTTTTTTTGGACTAAATTCAGTTCATGTAGCGAAATGTAGCAAAAAGTACATATAAAATAAAATAAATATGTCATAATATATTGATTAACGAAAAATAAGTTATAAATTTGTGCTATTATTAACCCACAAAAATTGATAAGTGATTTGTTTACGATAACTAACTTAATATTTAAGGTATTAATGCCAGGAAGTCACTAAGTTTCACATCGAAGATTCCGATTTATCGGAATAGAAAAACGTAGACAAATCGACATGCATTATATTTAATAAAAATGAAAAATGCCAGTTTAACTAAAGCAATTTTACATTATACCGATAAAAAGTGCAGACCTGTTAGCACTTTAAAGACGGGGGCGGAACCGAAAAGCCTAAAGAGTAGGGGGAAATTTAAAATAATATTATGAAAAAATTGAAAATGTTTGCAGTAATGGTATCTGCAATTGCTTTGATGTCAAGCTGCGCTTTAACAATGCCGGTTAATGCTACAAGTAATGCAGTTGGTAAAAAGGTAGGTACTGCAGTAGCTACAGGTTATTTAGGAATTTTGTTTTTTGGACAAGATGCCAGTATTCGTACTGCAGCCAAGAATGGCGGTATTTCGAAAATTGCAACTGTTGATATTAAGCAAACAAGTATGCTTGGATTAATGGTTACCTATGAAACAATAGTAACAGGAGATTAAGTTAATTTATTACAGGAGCATTATTAAATTTAATATGCTCCTGTAATTACTTTTATATTGCCCATTTATGAAAAAATGTTTTATTTTTGTGTTTCTTTTTTTATATTTGTCGTGTACAAATAATAACAGTAAAGAAATAAACCTTTTCAACAATATCTCTTTTACATTGCATACCGGTGAAAAGCTCACGGAAATTACTCCGGTTATAACAGATATGTATTCAGAGTATTTTAATAACCAACAGGTTCAAATTCCCCTGTTCAAATACATAAAACATAAAGATTATGTGATATTTATAGGCATTCCTTATGATACATCTATTGATAAAATGATGAATTTACAATCAATGAAACCCGACAGTTGCCATGTTTCTCTGGAGAAAATTTCCACTGGTTTTTTCAATAAGTATAAGAAAAACGGATATTACATATTCGAATATTCGGCTGTTTTTGAAAATAAATCACTGATTTATATTTCTGCAATGTCCGATTCTAAAGAAATTTCAGATTCCGTGTTTAATAAACAGGGAATAATTAATCGCATTTTACTTCATACAAAATAAACCTATATTTAAAATGGTTGGAATGAAAATCTATTGTTTACAAAACAAAATGTTTTTATTGGTTTTTGTTTTATTCTTATCCGGTTGCGTCAGCATTAAGCCAGGTGGAGTAAAGTCAGGAAAAAACCTGTATGAAACATTTTTTGCCGGTGATGACGGTACACAGTATTTTATTAAACCTTTATCGTTTAAATCCCAAACCAGTAACCGGTTGATAATTGATTTTACCTTTCGGTATAAAGACCAGTTGAAAGATTCAGCTTTTGTGAACATGTCATTTTTAAACACCGAACTAATCAGAAATGTTGATAGTTTGAAAATTTCAAACGGATCAGCTACTATTGTCCTTATAAATTTAAAAAGTTTATTCAATGAGAAGATTCAGGCAGAATATAACTCGAGATATTCGACAAAAGGTTCACTGTCGGAAATAAATCAGCTTTTTAAAAATAATGACTGGACGATAACGGTATATAAACAAAATATAATCAGTAATTATAATACACCGAAAGATACCAGGAAGAAGATCGATAAATTGAGAGACCGGATATTTATACTCTTTTGAAAATAATACCGGGTAAATTGAATTTCTTTCCTGGCGGAATAGAATAAATGGTAAACATTACTCAAATGTAGCTTTAGAATAAATTGAACATCATTTTAAATTGTACAATCACATTTACACCATTCTTTTTTCTGCTATTCTTTATTCCTACACTTCAGAATTCCTACACATTTTTTACTCCCGTATAATTCATGGAACTCCTGGGAAAAAACATTACAGTTCATCACGAATTTATAACTTTGTTATTAGCTCCTGCACCAGCAGTAATACACAAATCACTATGGTAAAAACAATGTACCATACTTAACGACACTTACGGTTGCATTTCCAACTTTTATTCTTTCATGGTAATTTGTAACCTGACTGTTGTTATCCCCCTGTATGGCTCTCTTATCAGTGTTCTTCACTGAATTAATGACCACCACTTTCAAAAGCCGGACAAATTACTCCCACATTGCAAAACCAGAATCACCTCAACTTAAGAACTGAAATTTTAATAGCCGGTAAAAACAGTACTTAAACCTGTTTTTGTGCGCTCTTAGATAATATACGTTGTACATCCCCGAATACTAGCATTCGATTATGATTTTGAAGTGAAATTATTTTGTTTTTCAGGCACAAAAATCCAATTATTTATTTATTTTGAATTATTATTGGTTTTCCTTCTTAAATGGTATGGTAATGGTCTGGTAATGGTATGGAAATGCTTGTCACTTAACATTCATATATCAATCACTTATTTGCCATAATACATCCATATATCTATAAAGATATATGGCATATAAATGAACATTAAGTGGATGTAAAATGAAAAGCATTTCCATACCATTACCATACCATTACCATACCATTACTATACCAATATTTATACTGTACCATTACTGACCGTAAAATAAATAGTAATCAAAAGCCGGTAAATTTGGACTTTAATACTTAGGATATTTTTTTTCGACCAGTAAGCCCGCAAAATCAGAATTAATTTCTGTATTGCCGGGCTTATTGCATTTACTTATTGCAACGTTGAAGACTTTCGGTACCTGAAACAACTGAATTCAACGGTTTTTGGGGACATGCATTCTAAAATGACATACTTTACTACCCAAAACAGGATACGGAATATAAAGCGAGGAGCTAATT
>Ga0302215_10000468_pt1 | contig 29533 bp, 29 predicted proteins | sample II_Fen_N3_1_FD_194580 | JGI IMG/M metagenome (GOLD analysis project Ga0302215, IMG submission 194580) | Peat permafrost microbial communities from Stordalen Mire near Abisko, Sweden - II_Fen_N3_1 | ecosystem: Environmental > Terrestrial > Soil > Wetlands > Permafrost | place: Sweden: Abisko... | reverse complement strand
TAAGTTGAGTTACAACCTTTCTACCAAAATGTCGGAGCTTTTTCCGTCAAGCCGGAATGTCTCATCCGAAAAGTCGGAATGTTCCATCTACCAGGTCGGAATGTACCAAACGCTCCTTGGATCACTTTTTACTTTTAGATCTACTTTATTTTAGGACACATTGCGGATAATCATATTTTATTATATCTTTATTTCTGATCACATAAATTTTTGAATAAGTTGAATGATAGTTTTCCTTACAGGAAACTATCATTTTTTTTGCCTGCCCGTAGAGACTGTTCGAAAAAGGGTGTCAAGATTATTAATCAAAATAAAAGTAATAATTTTGAATCTGGATAAAAAACGTAGAACAAAAGTTCTCTGTATGGAGGATTTAATTCCTGATTCTGAAAAACGAAAAGAATTATTATGTCGTCTTTATAACAATGATTCCTTATCGGGTAAAGGAAGTATTTTTACAGATATGTTACAATCAATAATCAATGCAGTAGCTACAATTATATTTTCAGTTGTATTTTGCCAGATTGATTTTACTTTCGATGAACCTTTCGTTTTATTAAATTGTTTAAAGTTTCAATAACTAAACACTTTCGGAAGCCAGATATAGCTTCCATAAAACAATTGAACTATGAAATATAATGAACTTGGAAAAACAGGAGTATTGGTTTCAGAGCTATGCCTGGGTACAATGACATTTGGTGGTAAAGGTATGTGGCAGGCAATCGGACAACTTCCCCAGGATGAAGTCAATCAGATTGTAAAAACGTCACTTGATAGTGGAATTAATTTTATTGACACAGCAAATGCTTATTCTGAAGGTCTTTCTGAAACTTTATTGGGCGAATCATTAAAAAAGCTGGGCATATCACATCAAAATGTGGTAGTTGCTACAAAAGTGAGGTTACGTATGGGCCCTGGTGCCAATCAGATAGGTTTATCCAGGCTTCACATTATGGACTCGGTAAACGACAGCCTGCGAAGGCTCCAACTTCAGCATATCGACTTACTTTATATTCACGGAGTCGATTCCATTACACCCATTGAAGAAACCATGCGCGGACTGGAAGATGTTGTTCGTTCAGGGAAGGTCAGGTATATCGGGATCAGCAATCACCCGGCATGGATGGTAGTAAAAGCAAACAGTTATGCCGACAAAATGGGGTGGACGAAATTTGTTGCTTCACAGAATTTTTACAGTGTTGCCAGCAGGGATATTGAACGTGAGATTATTCCAATGGCTTTAAGTGAAGATATAAGTATCATGCCCTGGAGTCCGTTAGCAGGAGGATTCTTATCCGGTAAATTTTCAAGGAACAATGTCGTAGCTGGCAATAGCCGTCGTGATTCGTTTGATTTTCCACCGATTAACAAAGAAAAAGCCTACGAGATTATCGATATCATGGAAGCAGTAGCCGATCAACACAATGTTTCGGTGGCAACAGTGGCATTAAACTGGGTGATCAGGCAACCCGGGATCACCAGTACAATTATTGGAGCAAAAACGCTTGAACAATTGAATGACAATATCAAAGCAGTAACCCTTGAACTCACTACCGATGAAATGGAACAATTAAATGCAGCCAGTGCATTAGCTCCCGAATATCCGGGTTGGATGGTGAACCGGCAATTACAGGGAAGGTGGCCCGAATAAATGAAGAAACAAAAAATTATTTAAGCAATTTCACAATGAATAATTCAGTAACTGAAACAATTCAAAAATACTATGAATTGATCAATATAAAAGGTGATTGGCAATCGATCATTGCGGAAGACATTGCTTTTGCCAGTCCGGGTCAAAACACGAAAGGGAAAATAGCGTATGTAGATGCTACAATTCGTTTTTTGCATGTAGTGAAAACAGTTCAGATAAAAGAATTAATAATTGAAGGTAATAAAGCCTGTGTAGTGGCAAGTTATGATCTTGAATCCCCGGGAGGTAAGACTGCCACATGTGAGGTTGCCGAAATTTTAATTCTGACCGGAGATAAAATAAGCTCATCAACCATTTATTTTGATACTGCTTCTTTTAGAAGTTTCATGGCTCAATAAAAAGGCATATAAATTAAATGCAGATCATTATATGACTCAAATCAAACCTGAAATCAACTCACAAAAAAAAGAGTTGCAAGTTGTTTATTTCATATCGCAAAAAGAGTTTGAGACATGGCTGGATCAAAATGATACTGTTACAGAAGGAATCTGGATTCGATTTTATAAAAAAGATTCGGGTATTGACACACTTATTTACAAAGAAGCATTGGATGTGGCACTTTGTTATGGATGGATCGATGGGCAGGTAAAAAAATATGATGAATTTTCGTATCTTCAAAAGTTCACACCACGCAGGTCTAAAAGTATGTGGTCGAAAAGGAATCAAGAACATGTGACCAGGCTTGAAAAAGAGAACAGGATGAGACCTTCCGGATTAAAGGAGGTTGAGAATGCTAAAAAGGATGGAAGATGGGACAGGGCGTATGATTCACCCGGAAATATGACTGTACCAGATGATTTTATACTTGAACTTTCGAAAAACAAAAAAGCCTTTGAATTCTTTGAATCATTAAATAAAACGAATAAATACACGATTGGATGGAGGCTTCAAACATCACAAACTATTGAAAAAAGAGAAAAACGCATAAATGAAATAATTCTGATGTTGGAAAACGGAAAAAAATTTCATTAAAACCCAGAGACTTTTATTTTCTATCTTAAATGAGACGTAATATTTAAATAAAAATTTTGTTTAGCAAGTTCTATGGATTTTAATCACGTTTTTTACGTGATGTAGTTACAGTGATTTATTGATGGCAGATCAAATACCTAAAATGATTCAACCACTTTTTTTAATATTTACAATTTAAAAAAATCAGAAAAATGAAAAAGATTCTTTTTTTAACCGGAGATTTCACAGAGGATTACGAAACCATGGTTCCGTTTCAAATGCTTGTCATGGTTGGTTATGAAGTTCATGTTGTCTGTCCAGACAAAAAAAAGGGTGATAAGATTAAAACGGCTATTCATGATTTTGAAGGTGATCAGACTTATTCAGAAAAGCCGGGTCACAACTTTGTTCTAAACTATAGTTTTGATGAAGTTGTGGAAAGCAATTACAACGGTTTGGTCATAGCTGGAGGAAGAGCTCCCGAATACCTGAGGCTTAATAAAAAGGTCCTCGAAATAGTCCGGTATTTTTTTGATAAGAACCTGCCTGTTGCAGCGATTTGTCACGGAATCCAGATTCTCACAGCAGCCGGTGTAGTAAAGGGACGCAAACTAACAGCCTATCCGGCAGTCGGACCTGAAGTAACATTAGCCGGAGGAGATTTTCAGTCCATACCGGTAGATGGAGCCTTTGTAGATGGCAATCTGGTTACTTCACCCGCATGGCCGGCACATCCGAAGTTTATCAAAGAATTTCTGAAAATTATGGGTGCAAAAATAGAGCTCTAAAAACACAAGATACAATGTTAAACTTATATTACTTTCAATAAGTTTTTTTATTGAAAAGGAGTAATAATTGTAAGTTGAATTCGTATTATTTTTGCAAACAAAAAAATCAATCAAATGGCAGACGATAAAAAAGAACCATGGCTGAATTATCTGGCCTTAACTACTATCATTTTTGCAGTTGCAGCAACTTTATCTACTTTTAAAGGGGGAGGATATTCTACAAAATCTATGTTGAATCAGGAACAAGCTTCTAATAAATGGTCTTACTATCAAAGTAAAAGTCTTAAGTTGTATTTGTATGAGACCCAAAAAGATGTTCTTGAACTGGATACTAAAAGCATGAAAAAAGAAGATGCTTTGGTAATTGATGCTTATCACAAGAAAATAACGGAATATGAACAAGCCATAAAAAGATACGATAATGAAAAAGCTGATATTAAAAAAGATGCTGAACAGTTGGAATTATTTCGAGATGAAGCACAAAAACACTCCCAGGCATTTGGAATGGCTGTTATTTTTCTTCAGATTTCAATTTTAATATCCTCCATAGCTGCGTTAATCAAGCGAAAATATCTCTGGTTTATTGGTATTGGAGTTGGTGCAGTAGGATTAATTTATTTTCTTAACGGTTTTTTACTTTTTCTGTAAAACCTTACAATCAAATTAAAATCAGGAAAGTGAAATTATATTACATAAACAAAGAGAAGGCTGTCAATAAATGTTGACAGCCTCTTCTTTGTAAACAAAACAAACAAAAATTCAGGTTTAATATTTAAGAACAGATGTATTCGTATGGATGTTAAGTCTGTGTTTATTTTCTAATGCCTTGTTATTGTTTTGCAAAGTTTTTGTTCTTAACAGCTTTTGTTTCGGCATTGATTTACCCAATGAAACTGACAACTCAAAAAACTGAAACAGATAAACTTCGCTTAGCCCATTAAGCATACATGCACTAAAACTGATAACAACAGAATTGGAATCGGGATATTTCAATTCATAAATTTCGTTCTGTATAATTCTGCCGGTTTGCAATTCCTGTATGATTGATACTAAGTAATTGCAATCAGTTAAAACTTTCAAACGCTTCGCTTTGTATTCATCAATCGTCTTTAATTTCAAAAAGTTTAAAGCAGGTTGGTTAAGATCAATGAGCTGCGCATATTTATCAAAAACAACAGCGCAAACCGGTAAGGATTTTAGAGGAATCATCATTTCCTGCAAAGTTGATGAAATAGAAATTTTTTTATACATAAATACTTATTTATATTTTAGGCGAGAAATTAAAACTATTTACTAATCGTTTAGTTACAATTTACCATTTTAAAATAAAGGAAGATGTAAGAATGGCAATATTATTGAGAATGTTTTAACAATCAGATCACAGGAATAAATGCCAACTCATTAATACCCTGCATTTTTAAATATTTGAATATTATCTTATTATTTGATTGGTTTCAATTGCAAATATATAGGTTTCCACAATTAAATTCATTTTTATCTTCGGTACATTATCGGTACATCCCTTCGGTACATCTTCGGTACATAGGTTCCGTAAGCAGGAGGAAATTTGTTTCTATTCGGACTTTGGGTAGAATGGGTAGAAAATGCCGAGGTTACAGGGGTCAGTGGATAAGTTGGATACTCAATTATAACATATGAAAAGCGATGACCTTATTTAATTTTCTCCATACTTCGTATCGGTATGAAAGTTTGTGACTTTTCATCAACGTAATAAATGACTTTTAGTAAGAGGTCTGGTAATGAATTAATTGAATAACTGATACGTATCAGTTATAAATATTTATTGGTTGGTTCGATTGGATATTAAATCGGCAGGGATTTCTTTTAACTGATTAAAATATTCTACATTTCCTGTCATTGATGATTTTACAATTTCTTCTTTCCAGTAAAGAAATTCCGGCGAGTTCTGTTGTAATGACGTTTTGATAATACTGAGTAGTTCACCCGTTTGATAGACAGCCAGGTGTGCTATTTTTAATTTGTACTTCAGAATTGTCACATCTTCCTTATTACTTCCATTATACTTTTTGGGAGAAGTATGTGTTATTTCTTCGCAGATAATTGCATTCTCCCGTTTAAAAGGTAATTCAAACCAAATAGTAGTACCTTTATCTAAAACAGATTCAGCTCCGATGATTCCTCCATGTGCTTCTATTACAAGCTTACAAAAAGTCAGTCCTACGCCACTGGAATGGGTATATCCTAAATTTTTCGCTGTATCCTGAAAGTATTTATCAAAAATATGTTTAATATTCCCGTCTTTTATTCCGACCCCATTATCAATAATTTCCACTCTCAGCCTTTCGTTTTTAAGCATGACCTGAATGTTGATACAGCCGTTCGTTTTCGAAAATTTGATTGCATTATTCAGTAAGTTAATAATGACACGCTCCATCAAATTTTTATCCACTTCTATGGTCGATTTTAAAGTTATTCGCTTAATCAGGGTTATTGCACCTTCGTCCAACAGATATGTTACCTGTTCGATGGCTTTTTGAATAATATCGTCAATGGTTATTACAGACAATTTCAAAGATATTTTTGATTCTTCCATTTTGGATACATTCAATATATTTTCGACCATCAAAAGTATCTGATTGCCCGGTTCAATGATCTCCTTTTTTTGAATAGATTCTTTACTTCCGGCAGATAAAATTCTATTAATAGGATTTTTCAGATCGTGTACAATTAGATTGAGCATCCAATCTTTAAAATCGACCAATTTAGTCAATTCTTTATTCTGTACTGAAATAGTTTGCCCCAGTTTGTCAAATTCAAGGATAACGACATGAATACTTGTGTATACAAAATACATGATAAATGAGATGCCTGTAAAAAACACGCTGTCTAAGACAATTAAAGACCATATAAATGAATCGTTTAAATAAAAAGTAAATATCCATATCCAGACAACCGAAATGCCACCCACAATAAGAGTATGGCGATGATTGCAAATTAAACCGCTAAAACAAATAAATATTAACAGCATAAAGTGGGTGTGCAAAAAAATCACTTTGATGGAGGAATTTTCATTAAATAAAAAAAACGCATCTTTAATGAAAATATTTGCAATTGGAATATATACAAATAAAATGCAGGCCAGCGCATCGGATAAAGGCTTATTGAACTTTAAAACAAAAAGGAGAACCAGAATAATCAGGGATACAAAAGTGACTTCCAACATGAAAGGATAATTTGCTTTGTAGTATCCGTGAGCAATGACCAGATATAATAAAAACGCAAAAATGAATAATAACCGAACAGTTAGTTTCCTTACAGTATTATATTCATGTTTAATATTAAAAATTTCTAAGTCGTTTATGCTATTTTGTTTTTTAAAGAAAAAAGGGACATAGAATTTGTTTCTCATGGAAATTTTCTTTATTCTAATTGACAAAGTTTTTAAATGCTACAGATAAATGATTGGAGGCTGTCATTTGAAAGCAGTCCTAATTTCTTTTTGAGCCTTTTACGGGCTGTATCTACCGAATCAGGTGAAGTATAAATAATTGAAGAAATTTCCTTACTGCTCATATTTAATTTCAGAAAAGCACTGAGTCGCAATTCGTTAGGTGTGAAATTTCCAAAGCGAGTCTTTAAATTATTAAAAAAACCTTGATGAACAAGTTCAAAATACGATTCAAAATCTGCCCAATCAATTTGGTAAGCTTTCGAATCTAAAAGCCTTTCAGTAGAGCTGATCGTATCTTTGATGTTTTGATTGTTGGTAAAAGACGTTTGTTGCTTTAAAAGTGCCAATTGTTTAGTTGCAGCCAACTTTAGCTCGTTTAATTGTTGCATATGGATAAGTTCCAACGTTAATTGACTCTTTAATCTGATGTTTTGTGCTTTGATCTTTGAATAGGCCTCCGAAAAACTTAGCATATTTGAAACCCTGGCAGTCAGCTCAACGGCGTCAACCGGTTTGCGTATATAATCCACGGCACCTGATAATAAAGCTTTACTTAGGTGAGTCGGCTCAAGCATTACACCTGTGGAAATTATGATTGGAATGTCTTTTGTAGTCTCATTTTGTTTTAGTTGCATAGTTGCCTCAATCCCATCCATGACAGGCATTTGCCAGTCCATGATAATCAAATCAGGAATTTCAGTATTCGCAATTTCACAGGCTGACTTACCATTTCCTGTTGTCAGGAATATATACGATGGATTCTCATCAAAAATACGCATAATATCTTTTATAGTACTTATATCATCATCCGCAATTAATATTTTGTATTTTTTGGAACTCCTCATAGAAAATTATTTTAATCGTAATTTATTTATCTGTTGTTCTGTTGATTATCGATTGTATTTAAATCATTAAATCGTATTACAAACAATAATCAGTATAAAATTTATTCGAATTTATCAACTCCTGAAAAACGAATTATATTGAATCGTTATTTTACTACTTTAAAACTATCATTTATTATTGTTTTACATCCAATATTAAAATATACTTCGAATGGGAACTTATAAAATGTTTCGAAGTAGAAAGACGAAAAGATTTCATAATTATATATGCCATTAAATTCATCTTATTATTTCAATATATTGCAATTTTATTCTGAAAATAAAAATGAAATAGTTAAGGTTTATTTTACAAATAGTATAATGATTTTTTTAACTTCGACCTCCAAAGAGAGATTAAAAGTAAAACTTTCGAAGCAAACGTGACAATTATAAATTACAAATATTGCTTAGATACTTCCTTCGTCAGCTGATGGACTTACAATCTAAATCCGGTATATAAAAAGTAATTAAATCGGATATATTGGCAACATAAGAAATTTCAACTAATATTAGTTGTTACATCCAGGTTAAACTTCGATTTTATATTCATTTTAAAAAACTAAATTAAATAGGAATACATATTCATTGTAAAATTAAATGATTTTTGTCATAAAATAAATTTATTATATGTGTAGTATTAATTATATTTGATGTAGCACTTTATATTTTTTTTAATTTCCGATTTATTCATACTCATTATTTATTAAAACTAAACAAAACGTAAAAACAAAATGAATTACATCTAACTATCTTTGTATGTTAATATTAACGCTCAATTTTGAGTTGATCAGAAAGGCTTTGAATGTAATGCGTTTAAATTTATAATTAAATTTAATTTCTTTCAATCATGGATAATAAAATAAAGCGAAAAAATCAAGACCAATATCTATACCTGTATGTCAATATTAAAGAGATATTAAGTTCAAACACTCTATATATTTAACTTTTATTACTTTATATTGACTATATTACACAAGAAGTGACTTGATTTTAAACCTGTAAAGTAAGATTTAATACGACACGTTCCACATAAATATAGACAAAATATTCAGTGTAGGAATAGCTTGTTTACTTTCAAAGAGATTAGTATCGATAATAGATTGTTTTAATTAAAAGAAATATTTTTACAAAATTAAAAATTAAAATTAGAAAATCATTCCCTGCTTATAAAACAACTAATTTTAAAACTGTTTTTGGCATAATGAATTTCATTATATATAACAGATAAACTTGATGCTCTTAATTAAATACTACTAAGAAAAAATAATTTCTACCGGATAAAAGAGGAAGATTACGTACTTAAATTTTCATTCGATTGATTGAACACATTTATTTTTATATTTCACAAGATTCATAACTTTACCGTTTTTATTTACATTAAATGTATCTCCTGTTTGAAATAAAACAAATGATTCAGACTATGGATGTCATCTAATGGTATGTTTACGTTATATACAAATAAATGTTGTATTTTTGCACTCCCAAATACAATCAAATATTCCACTTTATCGCATATATTGATATCTTACCCACATGGCAAAAAATAAAAAACCACTCCCGATTTTTGAAAACATTACTATTACTGATATCGCAGCTGAAGGAAAAGCAATTGCCAAAATTGATGACATAGTTGTATTTGTTCCGTTTGTAGTGCCGGGTGATATAGTTGATTTACAGGTTACACGTAAAAAAAGTCATTTTATGGAGGCACGTGCTATTGCTTTCCATAGTTTTTCGGAGAACCGTGTAGAAGCAGTTTGTGAACATTTTGGAATTTGTGGCGGTTGTAAGTGGCAAATACTTCCTTACTCCGAACAAATCCGGTATAAACAGAAACAGGTCCTTGATAATCTCACCAGGATCGGCAAAATAGAGTTACCTGAAATTTTACCTATTATAGGGTCTAAGAAAACAGAATTTTACCGCAATAAACTTGAGTTTACATTTTCAAACAAACGATGGAGAACTTATGAAGAAATTGCAGAAGGTAAAGAATTTGACACCATGGATGCTGTTGGATTTCATATTCCTGGTCAATTCGACAAAGTTCTTGATATAGAAAAATGTTGGTTACAGGATGACATTTCAAATAAAATCAGGAATGAAGTACGTCACTACGCGTTAGAAAATAATCTGACATTTTTTAATCTAAGAAGTCAGGAGGGTTTTTTACGAACCATGATTGTCCGGACATCCTCTACCGGCGAATTAATGATTATTATGGTGTTTTTTCATGAAGATACCGATGTACAGAACGCATTATTACAACACATTGCCGACAGATTTCCAGAAATAACCTCACTACTCTATATCATAAATTCAAAAGCCAATGATACAATTACCGATCAGGAAGTATTGGTTTTCAAAGGAAACGAATGTATTTATGAAAAAATGGAAGAACTGAAATTTAAAATTGGTCCTAAATCATTTTATCAGACTAATTCGGAACAAGCTTATGAACTGTACAAGGTTACCCGTGATTTCGCTCAACTTTCCGGAGAGGAGTTAGTATATGACCTGTATACAGGTACAGGAACGATTGCAAATTTTATTGCTCATCAGGCAAAAATGGTCATTGGCATAGAATATGTACCGGAAGCTATTGCAGATGCACAGGTTAACTCAAAATTAAATAACATTGAAAACACCTTGTTCTTTGCCGGTGATATGAAAAACATATTGAATAATTCTTTTATCCGGGAGCACGGGAATCCTGATGTCATTATCACTGATCCTCCACGGGCAGGTATGCATGAAGATGTTATTAATGCAATGCTTTTTGCAAATCCTAAACGTATAGTATATGTAAGTTGCAATCCGGCAACACAGGCCAGGGATTTAAATTTACTTGATAGTAATTATAAAGTCAAAGCAGTACAACCTGTTGATATGTTTCCACATACGCATCATGTAGAAAATGTTATACTACTGGAAAGAAAATAAATTAAGAATAAATACACCATTTATCAAGTTGAAATTTTTTAATTTCCTACTCAATTATTTAAAAGACAAAACTAATAATAAAAATGCAAAAACAGGTTTTCCAAACAAATTCATCGACTCGTTGGAAGAGTTTCATTTGGTTAGTACGGATACTGATAGTTTTTTTAATTGTCATTATAGCCTCTGTGGGAATTTCCCTTCTCAACAAAAGGGAATATGACTTGAAAGTTCTTACCTATAATGCTAAAAGACTCCCGGATATTAATACCGATAAATCTAAAGCATTTATTTCAAAAACAGAACAAGTTGCATTTGCTAAACATTTGGATCGTTTACGAAAAAGGCATAAAAAAGCGTTAAAAAACAAATCGCATGTAAAAAGCAGTACAACTCCTGAGGCTGCAAAATTTTTGCCAGTCAGGGCAGGTTTTTATGTCAATTGGGATAAAAATTCTTCAATCTCTTTGCACAAAAACATCAGTCAGCTAAATATGATATTACCTGAATGGATCTTTCAGAAAGATTCAAAAGGTAACCTTGATGTTAGAATAGAAAATGAAACCCTTGATTTTATTCAGAATCATCGTGTTGCCGTTATACCAATGTTAAGTAATTATTACAATAACAGGTGGAATGGTGACAGTACGATGATTATGCTCAAGAATCCTAAAACGAGGAAATTATTAATTTCACGTATCAAAAATCTCCTGGAAAAAAATGATTTCCAAGGTATTAATATCGATTTTGAAAACCTTCCAAAAGGCACTCATCCTTATTTACTTCAGTTTTCAAAGGAACTGTCCGCCAGTCTGCATGCTGAAGGATATATCACTACCATTGACATCAATCCAACAGATGAAGGTGTCACCTATAAAGACATCTCACAATATTACGATTTTATTTTCCTGATGGCTTATAATGAACACTCACCGGATGATGATCCGGGAAGTATATCATCATTAAGCTTTGTTGAAAAGTCAATTGATGCTGCTATGAAAGAAGTTGCATCCGATAAAATCATATTATGTGTTGCATCGTATGGTTTTGACTGGGAAAAAGGGAAGCCGGGCACCAGAATTACCTATCAGGGATTAATATCATTGGCTAAAGAACATAATGAACCTGTCTATTTTGATTTTGCTAAATCAGATTTGACTCTTTTCTATTATGACGATAACGGAAATCTGCATGAGGCCCATTGTAATGATGCTGCCGGAACGTTTAATATCATTCGTACTGCACAGGATTATAATGCTGCGGGAGTATCATTGTGGTATCTGGGTTCGGGTGATGAACGGTTATGGAATTTTTATTCTCAGGATCTTGATGAGAATTTTTTAAAAATGAAACCATACAATTATAAGCAATTAGAATATATCAGTTCTATTCTTTCGGTCAACTATGAGGGAAAAGGCGAGATCCTTGAAATGATAAACGAACCTGATCATGGGCATACTAAATTAGAATTTAATAAAGATGATCAATTGATAACGAATGAAGAATATCAATTGCTTCCGAGCGCATACATGATAAAAAGATTTGGTGCCGGAAATCCTAAAAAAATTGCAATAACATTTGATGATGGTCCGAATGACGATTATACACCTAAGATTCTTGACATTTTAAAAAAGAAGAAAGTCCCTGCTACTTTTTTTGTTACAGGAGCCAATATACAAAACAATATTCCACTGATCAGACGGGAATACCTGGAAGGACATGAAATCGGAAACCATACATTTACTCATCCAAACCTGGAGTTAACTTCAGACAACCGTGAACGGATCGAGCTACGATCAACCAGATTATTGCTGGAAAGTATACTGGGATATTCCACTCTTTTATTTCGTCCTCCTTACATTACTGATGCAGAACCCACAGGTCTGACGCAGATCAGATCAATGGCAGTGGCACATGATGAAGGCTTTATTTGTGTAACTACCTTTATTGATACCAATGACTGGGAAGAAGATGTTACGGCTGATTCTATTATTGCAAGAGCTATTGCCCGTCAACACGATGGGAATATCATTTTAATGCACGATGCTGGTGGTGATCGATCTGAAACGATTGTAGCGTTGCCTAAATTAATCGATTATTATCAAAGTCACGGATATGAATTTGTTACTGTATCGGCCCTTATGGGTAAAACACGTGACCAGGTTATGCCTCCTGTCCAAACACAATTCAAGTTTACCGACACACTCGACTTAATCTTCTTTACCCTTACCTTTATATGGGAACATTTTCTGGATGGATTCTTTATTGTTGCAATCCTGCTGATTATATCAAGGTTGTTGCTCATTGGATTTCTGTCAATTTTACAGCATCACAGAGAAAAGAAAGAACGTGCAAAACAGGTTATTTATTTGCCAAAAGTAAGTATTATAGTTCCTGCTTTTAATGAAGAAGTAAATGCCATACGAACGGTAGAATATTTATTAAAATCAAATTATCCCGATATTGAAATTATTTTTGTGGACGATGGCTCTGTCGATTTAACGTATACTAAAATTAAATCTGCCTTTGAAACGAATTCAAAAGTAAAAGTACTGACAAAAACAAACGGAGGCAAAGCTGCAGCATTGAATTTCGGTATTGAAAATTCTTCGGGTGAAATATTAGTTTGTATTGATGCAGATACCATTTTACCGGCTGATGCCATATCAAAAATGCTACCCTTCTTTGCAGACACTAAAGTTGGTGCAGTTGCCGGGAATGTACGGGTTGGAAATACATTAAACATGCTTACCAATTGGCAATCTATTGAATATACCACAAGTCAGAATTTTGATCGTCGTGCCTATGATGCCGTAAATGCAATTTTAGTTGTTCCGGGAGCAATTGGTGCATTCCGTAAAACTGCCATGAAAGCAATTGATGGTTTTACCACTGACACCCTGGCTGAAGATTGTGATCTTACATTAAGAATGTTGCGTGCCGGATATGTCATTCGTACCTGTAACGAAGCTTTAGCATTAACCGAAGCACCCGAGACGCTAAAAATGTTTTTAAAACAACGTACGCGCTGGACTTTTGGAATGATGCAAAGTTTCTGGAAACATCGTGACTTGTTATTTAGTGTAAAAAAAGCGAATATAGGCTGGGTAGCTTTACCTAACTTACTTATTTTCAATTTTATTATTCCGGTTTTCTCGCCATTGGTTGATATCCTGTTTATAGTGGGTCTGTTTACTCATGATTCAGCACAATATGTTTTCTTTTATATGCTGTATTATTTTATAGATTGTTTAATTGCCTCTCTGGCTTATCACTATGATCATCAAAAATTTAATCTGAGAAAGGCATTGTATCTATTTGTGCAACGATTTGTTTACCGGCAATTATTGTTTTTTGTATTAGTCAGGGCTTACAATAAAGCTATCAAAGGAGAACTTGTCAGCTGGGGCGTAATTAAAAGGACCGGTAATGTTAAAGATTGAATATAACTTTATATAATTCCTTATAAAATGAACGCACTTTGTTTTTTATACATTATTCTAAATTTGAAATATACTGCCCGGTTTTTATATCTCAGATCTAAATTTTAAAATAATTGAGATTCAAACAGATATATTTTCATTAGACAGAAACAGTTTTAAAATGTTGTCAGTTGGAATAATTTTGCGTTATTTTACATGATTTTTTAAATATCCATTTTAATAATATCTATATGTCCGTACTAATCCGTGAGGTTACGTCAAAAAAAGATTTAAAAAAGTTTATCTGGTTTGGAATTAATCTATATAAAAATTGTGAGTTTGCTGCCCCACCTTTATTAATGGATGATTTACTGAATTTAAGCAAAGGAAAAAATCCTGCATTGGATTTTTGTGATGCCGGTTATTTCTTAGCATATAAAAACAACACAATTGTAGGAAGAATTGCGGCAATAATTAATCCGGTATCAAATCAAACCTGGGATCAAAAACATGCCCGTTTCGGTTGGATTGATTTCATTGATGACGAAGAAGTAACAAAAGCATTGTTTGATACTGCTGTATCATGGGCAAAAGATAGGGGGATGACCGCAATACATGGTCCGCTTGGATTTACAGATTTTGATCATGAAGGAACCCTGATTGAAGGCTTTGATAAACCGGGGACATTGGCAGCTATTTATAATTACCCGTATTATGCCCGTCATATTGAAAAAAACGGATTTGTAAAAGATAATGACTGGAAAGAATTTTTAATAACAATTCCTGAAGAATTTCCAGAAAAATACTTTCGGATTGCAGATATTGTCAAGCAAAAATACAAATTAACAGCATTGCAATTTAAATCGCGCAAACAAGTGGTTGACAACTATGCACAAAAAGTATTTGATTTGCTTAATCTTTGTTATTCCGATTTATATGGTTTTACAAAATTAAATGAAAAGCAAAAGAATTTTTATATAGGATTATATTTTAGTTTTTTCAGGACTGATACAGTGAGTATCATTGTGGATGAAAAAGATGATGTTATTGCACTTGGGATAGCCATGCCGAGTTTTACGAAAGCTTTACAAAAAGCAAAGGGTCATATATTTCCTTTAGGTTGGTTTTATATGTTAAGAGCACTGAAGAAGAATGACATGGTTGATTTATATTTAATGGCAGTTCATCCGGATTATCAAAATAAAGGAGTAAATTCCATTATGTTTGCCGAACTAATGCCACGTTTTGCAAAAAACGGTTATAAATTTGCAGAAACAAATCCTGAACTTGCAAATAATACGCGTATGTCATCACAATGGGGTAGCTTTGAACATGTAAATCACAAATTAAGAAGGGCTTACATCAAACAAATATAACCTGAGGATTATCTTTAGGGGCAGTAATACAAAAAACATTGCTCTTTATTTTTCAACTTATTTATTCTGCAGTTGTTTCAATAAATATAGTCACATTTCTAGCATTTAAATCATTCAAATTCAAAGAATGACACGTAAATTTGATTTTTTAGTTATTGGTAGTGGTATTGCAGGCATAAGCTTTGCATTGAAAGCCGCACAATTTGGAAAGGTAGCTTTACTATGTAAAACGACCTTAAGTGAATCCAACACATCATTTGCTCAAGGAGGCATTGCCTCAGTAACATATGAACCGGATAGTTTTGAAAAACACATTGAAGACACCCTGATTTCTGGCGATGGTCATTGTAATTTGGAGGCAGTTCACAAAGTGATATATGAGGCACCTTCTCAAATTGAAGAATTACTCCACTGGGGAGTGGATTTTGACAAAGATGAGAAAGGACTTTATGACTTACACAGGGAAGGGGGTCATTCGGAACATCGCATTTTGCATCACAAAGACAATACAGGTTATGAAATACAGGAAAGTCTCATTCGTCAGGTAAAAGCGCATTCCGAAATTGAAGTATTCGAACATTATTTTGCCATTGAAATACTGACTCAACATCATTTAGGGCAAATAGTAACCCATCATACTTCAAATATTGAGTGTTACGGTGCTTATGTACTAAATCAACAAACGAATCACATACATACCTTTCTGTCAAAGATAACATTACTGGCAACCGGTGGTATCGGTAGCGTATATTCAACAACTACAAACCCTGAAATTGCTACCGGTGATGGAATTGCTATGGTACACAGGGCAAGAGGTATCATAAAAGATATGGAATTTGTTCAATTCCATCCTACAGCTCTTTACCATCCGGGAGAACGACCTACCTTCCTTATTTCAGAAGCAATTCGTGGATATGGAGCTGTACTCAGGACACAGGATGGAAAAGAATTCATGCATAAATACGATGAACGAGGTTCACTTGCTCCCCGTGATATAACAGCCAGGGCAATTGATAATGAGATGAAAATGCGGGGTCACAATTTTGAATACCTGGATGTCACACTTAAAGATGCTGAAGAAACAAAAATGCATTTTCCCAATATTTATAAAAAGTGTCTGGAACTTGGGATTGATATAACAAAAGATTATATTCCTGTATCACCATGTCAACATTATTTATGTGGTGGCATAGTTGTTGATCTGAATGCAAGATCTTCGATAAACAGATTATATGCGGCAGGCGAATGTTCATGCACCGGACTTCACGGAGCAAACAGGCTCGCTTCAAATTCACTGATTGAAGGAATTGTTTATGCTGATGCTGCAGTAAAAGATGCAGCTAAGATAATTGGTCAACTGACCATTAAGGAAGGTATTCCCGACTGGAATGATGAAGGGACTTCACTTCCGGAAGAGATGGTACTTATCACACAAAGTTTCAGGGAAGTTGAACAAATAATGAGTACTTATGTTGGAATTGTACGATCTAATTTACGTTTAGTCAGGGCGATTAACCGTCTTGAAATTTTATACAGGGAAACCGAACATTTATTTGAAAAATCAGTTGTTTCCAGAGAAATATGTGAACTCCGCAATGTGATCAGTGTTGCTTATATTATCATAAAACAAGCATTATTACGTAAAGAAAGCCGTGGATTGCATTATACCGTGGATTATCCGGAACGAATGAGAAATGAGTCTTAAAAAACGAATTAAATAAAGTAAACATTTTTATAATTTTGCAGATGAAACGAATATTTACACTTTTAATTTTGACCGTTACCTTTGCCGGACTTTTTGCTCAAAACAGTCAAAAGGCAGATTCACGTCCGGCAAATCAAAATACAGTAATTAGAATTGAAGGCTCTGCTCAAAATGGTTGGATTAAAGGAGACAATGATTCTTCGGTCGGACAAAGTACGCCTGCTGAAGGAAATGAGAATATTAGTTTCTATGGTGCGTCAGAGGGTATCTTTGTTACCATTAGGAGCGGTATCTACAAAATTAAATTGTATGCTTTAACCGGTCAATTGCTTTTTAATAGTGATTTTACCCAGGGTCGATTCATTATCACTGCCAGAAAAGGCATTTATTTCTTAAAGGTAAACAACAAAAGTTATAAGGTTATTTGCAAATAAAATATCCTTTAACAACGTTTTATTCAGTTACAACTAATTATTACAGTCAATTTACTTCAATAAACAAACGAACGAATATGATCAAACACATTGTTTTTTTCGGTCTGGCCGAAAATGCCGAAGGCAAAACAAAAGCAGAAAATGCTCAAATAATAAAAAAAGAACTTGAAAATCTTAAACATTTAATCCCTGAAATTAAAAAAATTGAAGTAGGTATCAATTATCCGAATGCTCCTAAAACGAACTACGATATTGCTCTCTATTCAGAGTTTGAGAATTTTGAGGCGATAGATATTTATCAGGAACATCCTGAACACAAAAAAGTAGCATCGTATATTGGGAAAGTCAGAATATCGAGAGCAGCTGTTGATTATGAAGTTTAATTTTCAATCAAAAAAATAAATATTCAATTAATAAAATTACTTATTATCAGAAAAATAAAATTGAATGTATAAATCGTTTTAATTAATTTAATTCTTTTTAAAAAAATTAAACAATATAAACCACTTGATTTAAAAAAATAACTTTTATTTTTACATCAATTTTTTATCTTAAGTATTAACCGTTTAAATGTAAAAATCATGTCTGTTAACAAAGTAATTTTAGTTGGAAATGTCGGGAAAGATCCTGAAGTTCGTTATCTTGAGAAAAATGTGGCAGTTGCTAATTTCACTTTAGCTACAACTGACCGGGCGTACACTTTACAAAACGGGACTCAGGTACCCGAAAGAACTGAATGGCATAACATTGTAGCCTGGAAAACATGGGCAGAAGTGGCCGAAAAATACATCCGCAAGGGAGCCCAATTGTATATTGAAGGAAAGATTCAAACGAAATCATGGGAAAAAGATGGAATTAAACGTTATACAACAGAGATTCTGGTAGAAAACCTTCAAATGTTAGGGAAGAAGCCTGAAACCAAAGAAGCAGAAGTTTCCGCAGTAGCCGAACCGGTAACAAATGGCGTTCAGCCCATTCCTAACGCAGAAGATGACCTGCCTTTTTGATCTGTCAAATATAAATAAAACAAAACCACTTCAGGATAAGGAGTGGTTTTTTTTATTATATCGTGCCTGTCAGGGTAATGATTCCATTTACTTTGATTCGAATCCAATTGCATTCAGAAAGCAATTATATGATGTATGATGAGCATCACCATAAAAAGAAACATGTACAGATTGATGCTCATGAATGTTTTTTTAAAACTTAATTCAGATATCTTACCAAAAGACAGGGTTGCAAATATTAATACGAATAAAATATTCAATGCAATAATTACCAAAAAGAATATCAATGATATATTCCTCACAAATAAGGGTATAGATAGTGAAAAAGTGGAAGTTGCCAGTACCCAGGAGAAGATTATTTTTTTCAGGCTGTCAGGATTAAATGACTGATTAATGGTTGGAAATCCAGCTTGCTGGTATTCATGACTGTACTTTATCATCAACAACCAGAAATGGGGTATCTGCCAGATAAAGAGAAAGAAAGCAATAAAAACAATTGTTGAATCGAAAAGGAATCCTCCGGCAGCAGTCCAGCCAATTAAAACGGGGACTGCACCCACCAAAGAACCAGGAACCACTGCATAAGCGCTGATACGTTTCAGGGTTGTATAAAACAAATTGTACCAGACAACATTGAATATACCCAGGAAGGCTGGTATAGGTCCAAAAGATACATACAAAACAAGAATGCCTGTCAGGATAAAAATGACAGATACCAGCCAGGCATGATGCAAACTGATCAGCCCTGATGGTATGGGACGATTCATGGTTCGTGGCATTTTTGCATCAATGGCATGTTCCTGGCATTCGTTTAACCCGCCAGACCCTCCTGCCAATAGAAATACGCCCAGCATTAATTTAAGCAGTTGAAGGTCGAAACTCCCGGTATAAACAATATAGCCGGTGATGGCAGTAAAGGTAACCGCCAATGAAACCTTATATTTTACTAAGGACAGGATCGTGTTTAATGATACTGATTTCATTTTAATGTTTTAAGATATTCATTTATCTGTCGAATATCCTTATCAGAAATACGGTAATTATACGATTTCATAAGGCCTTTTGTATAACCTGTTACAATATCCTTATTCGGATCGAGAATGGACGATTTGATATATGTACTATCAGCAGTCACTTTATGGACAGTGCCATCAGTTGAAACTTCTACGGATGAACCATACAATCCTTTAAAAGTGGGGCCTAACATTTTACTTCCATCAATCGAATGGCATGCAATACAACCATTTTTCTCAATCAATTTATGTCCTGCATTTGTATCCGGTTTTCTAACCGGTAATTTTGCCAGCCATTTCAGGAATTTTTCTTCCGGAACAATACGAATAATTGCCGACATATAGGAATGATTAACCCCGCAATAAGCAGAGCATAATAGATCAAAATCACCCGGTTCTCCCGGAATAAACCAACTGTAATTATTTTGACCTGGAACGCAATCTTCTTTAATGCGGAAAGCCGGCACAAAGAATCCATGAATCACATCGGTTGATACCAGATCAACCCTTACCGGTTTTTTTAAAGGCAAAACCAGGGTGTCGGATACTTTGTTCCCGGGATACTCAAACTGCCATTTCCACATCCTTCCAATGGCTTTTACGTGCATCGCATTTTTTGGATCCTGACGCATTGGCAAAAATCCTTCCCACCCGATATAAAACATAAAAAGTACCAGTATTACCGGCAATGCGATCCAGGTAGTTTCCAACACAATGTTGTCTTTTACCTGGGTTGCTTTCGGATTTCTTTTTCGATTGTATTTTACTACAAAAAGAATCATGATGGCTGTGAATGTAATCAGAATGAACACACCAAATCCTCCAATCAGGAGGGTTGACATATCCGAACCGTGAACAAAATTTGAAGCGTTACTGAACATATATGGTTACAGGTTTCGTATTGAATGATATGTAAATTAAAGAAAAAGCAATTTATCGAAATGAGTAATCTATAAAAGTAATAAGAATGATCACTGCATACAGTACAAAAATCATGGCTACCAGGATACGCAACAAGACACTTTCATATTTCAGATGCATGAAGTAGGTCAATATCATAAAGCCTTTTACACCGGCAATTAAAAGCGCAACAGTAACACTAAATGCAGCTAAATGATAAGAAGTAACCGAAATTGTCAGAAATGTCAGAAACATGAGTACTAATACAACTCTTACAAGGACTTTGTACTCAGTAATATGTGAAACGTTGTTTGCCATGTGTGTGAAAATTAAAGGGTCATTTCCAGTTTTATTTACTTCGAAATCCGTTATCCTATGCTCAATGCTCAAAGCTCAATGCTCAATGCTCAAAGCTCGAAGCTCAATGCTCAATGCTCAATGCTCAATGCTCAATGTTGTTAAGTAATCAGATATAACAACGGGAATAGGAAGATCCAGATCAAATCTACGAGATGCCAATAAAGGGCTCCGTTTTCAAGGTTTATATATTTTTGACTGTGTAACGAACCATTATTTATTTTAAAAATGCATATAATAAGCAACGTCATCCCAACAAGGATATGAAGCAAATGAAGTCCGGTCATAAAGAAATATAAACTGAAAAACATCAAATCACCACGTTCTAAATGTGGCATCAGTGGTGACCCCGGATATAATCCATGTTCAAATTTAGCACTCCACTCAAAGTATTTATTGAATACAAAAAGCGTTGCCATTGCCAGGGTAATCCCAATCAATATCATTGATAATTTCCTGTTGTTTTTTTGAATGGCACTCAGCGCCATTGCAACTGTCATACTGCTGATCAAAAGGGCAATGGTATTAATTGCACCAATGGTAACACTTAACTCAAGGCTGCCTTCATGAAAGTTCTGAGGATATCTTGCCCTGAAAACAGAATATACCAAAAACAATCCGCCAAACAAGAGCAGTTCGGTGAAGATAAAGAGCCACATGCCTAACTTGGATGCTTCATCGTCTCTATGCACTTCCGGTTGTATTTCTTTTTCAGCCATATTTTATAAATTGCTATTTATTACCAATTACTTACGTCTATTCACCTCTCATTCCTCATTCCTCACCTCTCATTCCTCATTCCTCACCTCTCACTCCTCACTCCTCACCTCTCACCTCTCATTCATAGTCATACGGATTCTCTTTAATAACCGGAGCCTTGTCAAAATTCTCCAATGACGGTGGTGAAGGAATCTGCCATTCCAGTGTGCTGCCATGCCATGGGTTTGCCGGAGCAATATCACCATGACGCGCACCCTGTACCAGATTATAAACCATTAAAATTAACCCGGTAACTAAGATGAATCCACCAATAGTTGATATAACCTGCCCGGTTTGAAACTGAGGTAAATAATCGTAATAACGTCGGGGCATGCCCTGAAATCCCAAAATGAATTGCGGGAAGTACAACAGATTGAATCCAACAAAATTAATTCCCCAGGCAATGGTAGCACGTTTCATATTATACATCCTTCCATACATCTTAGGCAACCAGTAATGAATGGCCCCAAAAAATGCAAAACCCATTCCGCCAAAGATAATATAATGGAAATGAGCTACTACAAATGACGTATCATGAACCTGTACGTTGGTGGCTACCGAACCCAATAACAGACCGGTTGTTCCTCCGATTGTAAAGAGAAAGATAAATCCAAGAGCATACAGAAACGGAGGTTTCAGGTCTATGGATCCTTTGTACATGGTGGCAAGCCAGTTAAATACTTTTATGGCACTTGGTACAGCTACCAGAAATGTAAGCAATGAAAAGAACCAGCGTGCCTGGTCGCTCATTCCCGAGGTAAACATGTGATGGCCCCAAACCAGGAAACCAACACCTGCTATGGCTAAACTCGACAAGGCAATAGCTTTATACCCGTAAATTCTCTTTTGACAAAAAGTAGGTATAATTTCGGTAATCACACCCAACGCCGGAAGAATCATGATGTATACTGCCGGATGGGAATATATCCAGAACAAATGCTGGAACAGCACAGGATCACCTCCTAAATCAGGATTGAAGAATCCAATACCAAACACACGTTCGGCTATCAGCATCATAAGTGTAATGCCGATGATCGGGGTTGCCAGTAGCTGCGTCCAGGCGGTTGCATATATAGCCCACGAGAATAAAGGCATATTAAAAAACTTCATTCCCGGTGCCCGCATTTGGTGTATAGTCACTATGAAATTTAATCCGGTGAGTATCGATGAAAATCCAAGAACGAATGCCGCAAAAGTTGCCATGATTACATTGGTGGAAGTGGTGGTACTGTAAGGTGCATAAAATGACCAGCCGGTATCGGGGGGACCGTCTTTCAGCAGTTGAGAGGCTATTGCCAGGATACAACCCGTAATATAGATCCACCAGGAGAATCTGTTTAATTTCGGAAATGCCACATCTTTCGCACCTATTAATATAGGCAAAAAGAAATTACCGAATATAACCGACAAACCAGGGATGACTACCATAAATATCATGATAATCCCATGAACGGTAAACACTCCGTTGTAAGTCTGTGGTTTCATAATGGTTTCACCAGGAGCGATTAATTCAATGCGCATCAGCAACCCCATCAATACACCCACAAAAAATAAAACCATGATGGCATATAAATACAACAATCCAATCCTTTTGTGATCCAATGTGAATATCCAGGAAAAAATGCCCTTGTATTTTCCCTGGTGATCCAAATAACTTACATACCCTGTTTCTTTTAAATCGTCACTCATGGTTACTGAATTTTGTTTTCTTTTTCGGTTTAATCAGGTATACTACTACAAAAACAAGAACAAAGAATATTACGAGTATTCCTGAAATCTTCAATATATCCATTGTATATCGCTGTCCCTGCGGGTCGTAGCTAAAACACAGCAATAACGCTTTTTGAATGGTCGGACGGGGTTGTTGTTTATTTGCCTCATAAATGGCCATTTTAAAATCTATCGGCAGGAAGGTAATGCCATACAAATAACGGGTGATCATTCCTGTTGGACTTACTGCGATAATAGCTGATGGATGAACAAAATCCAATCCGACTGCTTTCGTAATAAAACCTGTGGAATGGGTGATATTAAAAATGGTGGCGCTATCGGTTGTCAGAAATATCCACCCATCACTGTTACCTTTCGAGTAGCGATCGGTAAAACGTTTCTTTTTCTCTTTTGCCTTTTCTGGTGTATCCCTGAAATTGAAACTAATGGTGATCACCTGATAATCCTTCCCCAGGGTCAGGTCAGTCTTTTGAATCACATCGCCAACACCTTCCAGCAATGGGCTGCATAATCCCGGGCAATCGAAATACACAAAAGATAAAATGGTAGGTTTATTAATCAGCTGTCTTAATGTGACAGGCTGGGATTTATCATTCACAAATTTCAAATCCAGCGGGATGGTTTTACCTAAATGTTCTACAACACCTACCTCGGGAGATTGATCGACCTGTGAAAAGACCGAACCCGTTAATAACATAACAGCTATAACTGTAATAAAGAGAGTTCTATTCATAACTTGTTTATTTACGCTTGCCTTTTTTCAGGTTTAATTCTTTCAGTGTATTGAGTGCATCCGAATAAAGTGCAATCATAATGGCACCTCCCATCAATCCGGTATCTTTCAAAAGCTCTATCAATGCTATTTGCCAGTTAGATGTGGATAAACCGGGAATATGAATGGTAACAGTAAAAATAAACAACAAACCGGCTAAACTGTAACAAACCGTTTTAATGAATTTATTCAGGATGATAAGTATGCATGCTACGATGAGTAACATACCGGTTAACAAAATGGTATAAGCACCACCCGGAATAAAGGATGTCATCATACCAAGGAAATAATCCTTCATCAAAAAATGATTTAAGCCCATGATTCCAAAAGGCAATGCAAAAAGAATCCGTCCGGTAATTGCTAGATTTTTCATGATTTATAATTTTTAATTAGAACCTGCATTTTTTAATTTCCGTAAGCTGTTTAAAATATACACTAAGAAAAGGCCAAAAAACAATACACACGAAGTATAGGTAATCAAAAGCCATACAGGTGTCTTTTCCACTACATTCCAGATAGCTCTTTTTTCAGTCAGGGATGGTTTGTCGGTTGGTATACCTATTTTAAATTTATTTTGTTTTTCTACTTCACCATAATTGTCATCACTCACCTTGGCAATTAATTCCACGAGTCCGGTTTTATCTCCCGGCAAATCCTCAGGAAACTTAAAGTAAGCAATACCTTCTTTGTTCGTAGTCATCGATTTATCTATTTTCAATCTTCCAAAATACCGGGTTACAAACAATTCAACCTCATCGTCTTTCAAATTCACGACACCTGTCTTCTCAGCTGCTTTTACTTCTAAACGAACCAAATGCGAAAAGGGATTAAACGACAAAGTCATCTTCACCAATTTACTTTTACGGGGATCAAATTTAGAGAGTACCTGCACATAGCTTTTATTAAAGCTTCTGAGATAGGATATTATTTTCCAGCGTTCATCTTCCGAAAACACATTCTTAAACGAAGGCATGATCATTCGTCCGTTGGTAATAATATAGAACAAATCACCATCCGTTCGTGCCTGGGTAATGGTACTGGATAAATCAGGAGGCATTGGTTTCAACGTTTTCAGCATGTTTCCTTTGCCCGGAATCCCATGACACTGGATACAGTTTTTGGTAAACATAGCTTCCCCTTCTTTGGCTACTACGCTGGTAAAAGGGATATAACTGTTCTTTGCCTTTTTATCGGCCGGTATTTCCCAGTTATCAGCAAAGGATTGGAGGCTAAGCAGACAAACTACAATTATTGTGGATACTTTAAACCAAATATTCTTTTGATACATAAGCCTTTTAATAAATATTTTCGTATAAACTCTTTTCTCATTCCTCACCTCTCACTCCTCACTCCTCACTCCTCACTCCTCACCTCTTTTTACCTACTACCTACTATTCCTGTTCTTCCACCGTTTCATGAATTGAAACAATGGGTACTACCTTCGAGAGTATCGTAACAATCATGAGCACTAAAATAAAAGGGGCAATGGTAATCAGTATTTCAATCAATGTTGGCGTATAAACTTTAAAATTCATGGGTACATTCTGGATAGGGAGGTATGGGTGTTCCTGTGTGGGTACTACTATGATATAGCGTTTAAACCAGGCACCCACCAATACGAAAACAGAGATAATGGTCATCGGTAAAGGTTTTCGTATCTTTTTGAAAAGTAACAAAATGATAGGTATTACAAGTCCCAGCAACTGTGTTGACCAGAATAACAGGGCATGTGCCCCGGAGAAGAGTTCATTTAAATGAATCGCTTCAAATTTCTTCATTTTATACCCCGGCACCAGGTATTCATTCAGATTAAAGTACAGGTATACCAATGATACCAGCACCAGGAGTTTACCCATATTATCGAAATGTGCCTCAGTGATATAATCCTGCAACTTATAATTGTTGCGATAAAAGTACATGGCAATGGTCACTGCTGCACAGCCTGCTACAAAGGCCCCGGTAACAAAGTAAGGTCCAAAGATACTGGAGTCCCATCCTGCCCTGGAAGTGCTGGCAAACAGCCACGAAGTGACAGTGTGAATAGCCAGTGCAACAGGTATAATAAAAATGGCCAGCGCCCTGGTGGTTTGTTTAAGGATTTTCTGCTGTTCAGGAGTATCATTCCAGTTCAGGGATAGTATTTTATAGATCTTCCGCGCGAATGGGGGCATTTTATCTAACTTTTCATAGCAGGTCTTTAAATCAGGAATCAGTGGTAAATACAGAAGCAAAGCACTGATAAGCACATAAACCGAAACAACGGTTATGTCCCACACAATGGGTGACTGGATACGTCCGTGAATGATTACATACAGCAACCTGTCGGGACGTCCCATATCCGATACGATCACCAGTCCTGCTACAGCTGCAAAGGCAAGGGCAATGATTTCTGCAATCCGGGCAAGAGGTGAGGCCCATTTCACGCCTGTAAGTCCAAGTACCGCAGTGATAAGCATTCCAATCAGACTGGTGGCAACAAAAAATACGAAATTCGATATATACATTCCCCACGATATGTAATCCCGGATTCCGGCAACACCAAGCCCATCTCTTAACTGAATAGTATAGGCATAAAGACAGATTACTAATGAAACACTTAAAAACCCCATCCAGGCAATAAATGCTTTATTGAGGCGGATTGGCCGGAGCAAATCGGTGGTGATTTTATCGTATTTTGATGGTTCTGACATAAAAAACTAATTAATAATATTAATATGACCCCCAGCCCCTAAAGATGAGTTAAATTCGTTTTGTTTTATTTTGACCCCCAACCACGAAAGGAGAGTTAAATTCGTTTTTGATTAAATATGACCCCCAACCCCTAAAGGGGAGTTAAGTTAGTGTTGTTTTGATTTAAACACTGCAACTTATAATCTGTTGTCTTTGATCCTGGTTCCTGGTTCTTTTATTGAATCATTCCTCACTCCTCACTCCTCACTCCTCATTCCTCATTCCTCTCCCACTACCCACTACCTACTATCTCCCACTTCTTTTTCTGCTTCCGGTTTATCTTTCTCCTGGAACGGATATTCTTTCCCTTTGGGTGGCAAATAATAGATCCGGGGTTTAGTACCCAACTCGGGCATTAACTGGTATCCACCGTTATCGGCCAATAATTTTCTGAAACGCACCGTCTCCTTGGTAGTACCATTGGTTACCGTATCTTCATTTTCATCCCCAAAATAGAATACTCCGTTAGGACACGCTGAAACACAGTAAGGCAATTTGCCTTCACGGATGCAATCGGCACTAAACAAACATTTGGTAATGGTCCCTTTTCGCTGAGGCACATTCAATTCAACGTTGTATGTCAGATCTTTATCTTCGTCGTCGTGCAATGGTTTTGTCCAGTTCAGATACCTGGCACTGTACGGACAGGCGGCTATACAAAAACGGCAACCAATACAGCGTTCATTATCAATTAAAACTATTCCATCGGGTCGTTTATAGGTAGCATCCACCGGACATACCGCCACACAGGGTGGATTATCGCAATGCTGGCATTGTTTCGGCATGTAATACGGAGGAGTATTCTTCGACTCCTGCATTTTCAGTGTGGTAATATGCGATTGTTCGGGGCGTAAATGATGCGCGGACTGGCAGGCACCCATACATTTTTGGGCATTCTTGCATTTTGAAAGATCTAATACCATCACCCACCGTTTTCCGGGGATACCTTCCCGTCCTTCTTTTTGAAGATATGTCAGTAATTCTTTGGGTGATTTTACAACTGTGGTAGCATCGTTTTTTTCAATTTCTATCAACTGGTTTTCAGCATTCAGCACTTTAATCCTGTCAACCTGCTTTTTTCTTTTATCGTAATTAATGCCGGCAAAAATCGCAGAACCTCCTAATAATGCCCCAACACCAACATAACCAAGTTCCTGTAAAAATTCTCTTCTTGATTTCTTTTTGGGCTTATCTTCTTTTTCACTCATTCTGCCTGAAATTTTGATTAGTATTTTGAAAATGTTTAATTAAAAAATAAAGACATATTAATCTTTCAGATTAAATGAATTAATTAATGTCTATAGGAATACCTAATTGAAACATAATTCATTTAAAAATGTTTACAATAAGATGCAAATATATAATAAAGATTTTAGTATGCAAACAAAAATGAAAGCTATTACCATGTAGATTTAAAATAAATCCAAATTTAAAATAACCCCATTAAAATTTATTTTATAAATAAAGATATATGTTTTATTTACTTTAAAAAGGCAGAATTAAATTATCAACATACTAAAAATGAAATTGCCTGTTTTAAACCCAAAGCGAATTTTTTCTATTCAAAAATCAAAAACAGTAAATCAAGTATAAAAAAAACAGATAAATGCTATCCGTTTACAATATATCCATACATTTGTAAGTTAATCTATATCGGGAGTTTAAAACCTGTTATTCCGTTTTTTAAGAGTTGAAACCTGTTGGTTATACTGAATAAAATTTCACGTTTGAAAAACGATAATCTCCCCTGAAATAGAATGTGTAACCAAAAACAGTCAAATTCGTCTAATACAATAATCAGTTTGTCATTAACCAATCGAGTAAACTGGTATTAAACCTTTTTAATAAATTCACACTAAATAAATTAAAATCAACCTGGAATTATGGGACTAATGGAATTATTATTTGGATCCTCTAAAAAGAGCGATCAGGTAACTGAGATTTCAGCAAAGACTGAAGAACAACCTGTGCCGGAAATTAAAGAACAGAATGGTTTAAATACAGCATCTCCTGCAACAAATGAGGCAGACCTTAATGTATCCATGCCATTGGATGAAATTTACAAATACCTGCGTATCGACTTTGAAAGCCGGGGGTATGATGATGCGATGAGCAATCCGGACATATCCTACAGGGATATGAACAAACTGCTTTTGATCAGCAACCTGAAAGTTCTCTTCAAACAGGTGAAACAAAACTACATTGACAACCTGAAGACAAATGATTTTCATATCAAATCGCGCGAACAGGCCGGCCTGATCGATATTGTCGATTTGCTTAAAAACCGGAAGGAGACCCTGGAGAATCATCTGACCGAAATTATCAAAATGGAGAATGACCTGGAGAACAATGTCGATTATATGGTCGGGATGTTGTTGTCGTACGAACGTGGATTCCTGCGGGGGCTTGCAGCATTGTCGTTGGAATCACTTAAACTGAAAAAATAATGAACTGGTGGCAAAAATTCGGGTGTTTCCTCATAGGCTGGAATCCCGGGATACTTATGAATTGCAGTGAAGCAAGTCATAAAGCATTAAAAAAATATACAGCATCAATACTCATCCTGGTATTTATCTGGGGATCCACCGGGTATTGCTTTGCCGAACGGTATTTGTCGGTC
>Ga0302215_10000467_pt1 | contig 29544 bp, 11 predicted proteins | sample II_Fen_N3_1_FD_194580 | JGI IMG/M metagenome (GOLD analysis project Ga0302215, IMG submission 194580) | Peat permafrost microbial communities from Stordalen Mire near Abisko, Sweden - II_Fen_N3_1 | ecosystem: Environmental > Terrestrial > Soil > Wetlands > Permafrost | place: Sweden: Abisko... | reverse complement strand
TATAGAGTTTCCCATAATAAAGAGGTTCTGTTTTGTTCATTTTTTGCTTAAAATCAAGGACGTAGATTAATTTGTTATCAGCATAAGTTGAATGATCAAATGTAAACTCGTAGTTTTTAAACATTTCCTCAGTAAAAAGATAATCCGGGTTTTTAATGATATCCAGGTATAAAGAATTGAAAGGCCCCCCCTGCAATTTGAATGTCAAAGTATCCAGTTTTGAATAATCGGCTTTTTTTCGGGCTTTAAAAAGTTTAACTGCATCAGCTTTAAGAGTAGTGTAAGGTTGCTTGTTTATTTCGACCACAGCTTCTGAAAGTGATACATATGTTCTGTTTTTCTTAATTGTCTCTCTGTAAAAAGCAGTCATTAGAGTCTGAATGTTGAAATAATTTTCACCTCTTTTGTCGATTACGGCACGCATCAATAATTCGGCATCTTTTGAGATCACATTTAATTCGGGTAATTGAATCAGGGTTGGTTCCATTTCAATTTTTGATTTCCCTGATTTTAATTCAGTTAATGAAAACGACTTATTTTTAAAACCAATAAAACTTACCGTTATTTTAGGATCAACCGTTTCTTTTGGAATTTTAATTGAAAATTCTCCCTCGCTGTTTGAAATGGTTGAAATATTCAATCCAATTACTGTCAGACTTGCAAATGCCAGAGATGTTCCTGTTTTCTTATCGATAATCTTACCTTTATATTCTGTAAAGTTTTCCGATTCACCGACTTTAATAATTGGCAAATTATTTATGGCAAATACGTGAACTGGAATGATGAAAAGAATCAGCGTGAAAATAAAAATTGACATTCTTTTGTCAAAAGAGAAATTGAATAGTGGTTTCATAATCAACGTTGTTTAATTTTTGAGACTTCAAAAATAAATAAAAACTTTCGGATATAAAAAACAAATTCATTTATTATATTTCTTAAATTACTAAAACAATAGAATCGGTGAAATAGTTGAAATCTATTTACTTATAATACTCATTTAAAACGGGAAAGTAATTTTTCATTCAATAGTTTGTTAATGACGAAAACAGATGCTTTACTGTAATAAAAAGTATCTGTTTATTGATTTTAAATATGAGTTAAATGAAAACTACTTTACGTCTTTACAATAAATTTCCGAATAGTTTTTACACGACTGAATTTAGACTCAAAGAAACACTTTCGATTGAATATAATAATTTTAAAAATAAAGAACCTGTTATTCAGCCGTTTTCCCGTTATAATTACCCCGATTAAGTTATTAATAACATAACTTAAAGACTCATAAAAGGTTTAAGTGTAGTATCTGATTTAGCAAAATGTCAGTGATTAATTTCTAACTCCGCAGGGCACATTGCGGATAATCATTAAAATTAAAAATCATTACATAAAAATACTGTGTAATACGTAATAAAATAATTTGGAAACCCGGTAATTTCAGAAAATATATTTTTACTTATTAATTCCAATTTACATTTCTAAGTTTTTATTGAGTGAAAATATTATAAGATTATAATATAAATGCCTTTGATTTTGTTAATACATTATTCTTATTACAATTTGGGGTTTTAATAATCTGCAAAAGTGTATTCCTGACTGGTTTTTCAATTCCGAAAGATTGGTCTACTTTTGTGGTCTGAAAAAAAATCTTTTCAGAGAGAATAATTTAAAACACCCTTTTTAATTATGAAAATTGAATTTATGCTAAATAAAGGACAAGAAAACCTGAAATATCAAATTCCACCGGCAAGTATTTTAAGGCTGGCAGATTATGAACGTGCACCTTCGGTATCTATTGATACCAAGAAAGAATTTATGTTACTAAGTTATCACAGTACTTTTAAAACACTGGATGATTTAAATCAGCAGGAAATGAGTATGGGTGGTTTGCGTATCAACCCGATTACCAATATAAGTTCATCTGTCAATTATATAAATAATCTGAAGGTCAGGAAAGTGTATGACATTGAACCCATTCAGGTTTGTGGTCTGCCTTCAAATCCTAGGATTACTTTTGTAACTTGGTCGCCTGATGAAACAAAGATCGCTTTTACAAATACTTCAACACACGGCGTTGAACTGTGGGTGCTTGAGGTGGCAACTGCTAAAGCTACTTGTCTGACAAGGCCGATAGTGAATGCAAATCTAGGGAATCCACTGAATTGGTATCGTAACAGCATGCAAATCCTGGTTCGCCTTTTACCGAATGTTCGACCAGGGTTGATTGATCCTAAAAAAGAATTACCTGATGGTCCGACAGTTTCGTTGAGTGATGGTTCTGTATCACAAAACCGCACTTATCCCGATTTGCTCAAAAATTCATCCGATGAAATAAACTTCGTAACTTTAACTTCTTCAGAATTATATACTGTCGAACTAACAGGTAAATCTGAATTATTTAAAGGAGAAGATATGTATGCAGGCGAATCATTTTCTGCAGATGGGAATTATGTACTCGTTACGACGTTACGTAAACCTTTTACTTATGTTGTTCCACTAAATCGATTTCCTCAGCTTTCTATTGTATATGATCTGAAAGGCAACGAAATTAAAACAGTAAATGATGTTCCGCTGTCTGAAGTCCTTCCCAAAGGTTTTATGGCTGTTCGTAAAGGAAAACGAGGATTAAACTGGCGGCCTGATCAACCTGCAACCCTCTATTTTGTTGAAGCATTGGATGGGGGAGATCCTGAAGAAAATGTCGAGTACCGTGATGCTCTTTATCAATGGACTGCTCCTTTTACCATTGCACCTGCATTGATTTCAAAAACGATTTCAAGATTTGCTCATGTGATATGGGGCAATGATTCGGTTGCGGTTTTACAGGATGAATGGTACGATACACGTAATGAAAAAACCTATCTGATCAATCCGGCAATGACAGATGAAAATCCTAAAATTATCAATGATCGTAATTTTCAGGATGTCTATTCCGATCCGGGTAATTTTGAAACAGAAAAAAATGAATATGGAAAATATGTACTTGCAATCGAAAACAACAACTTATATAGTGTAGGGGAAGGTCATACCCCAACAGGTCAGTTTCCATTTATTGATGAGTTTAACTTGAAGACATTAAAATCAAAACGCATTTATCAATCGGCATACACTGATAAAATGGAAGAAATCATCGATGTAGAAGATTATAAAAGAGGGGAAGCATTGGTACGTATTCAATCGAGGAATGAATATCCAAACTATTATTTCAGAAACTTCAAGAAGAAAAATGAACTGTCGCAAATTACTCATTTCCCAAATCCTTTTGAAAGTATCAAGGATGTTTATAAAGAAGTTATTAAGTATCAAAGAGACGATGGAGTAGAACTTTCCGGTACTTTGTATTTGCCTGTAGGATACGACCGTTTGAAAAAGGAAAAACTTCCTCTTCTCATTTGGGCTTATCCGACCGAATATATTGACAAAAACAGTGCTGGACAAAGTACTGCCAACTCCAATGAGTTCACTTTTCCGTATTATGGATCATTTGTATATTGGGTAACCCGTGGTTATGCAGTGCTCGATGATGCTGCTTTTCCGATTATCGGGGAAGGAAAAGATGAACCAAACGATACATTTATTGATCAATTAGTTTCGAATGCCAAAGCAGCTATTGATGCTGTGGATTCAATGGGTTATATTAATCGAAAAAAAGTTGCTGTTGGTGGTCATTCGTATGGAGCTTTTATGACTGCAAATCTTCTGACACATAGTGATCTGTTTGCCTGTGGCATTGCCCGGAGCGGTGCTTATAACCGTACGCTGACTCCATTTGGATTTCAGAGCGAACAACGAAATTACTGGGATGCTCCGGATGCGTATAATTCCATGTCACCCTTTATGAATGCTGATAAAATGAAAACGCCCATACTCCTTGTTCATGGAGAAGAAGACAATAATCCCGGAACATTTACACTACAAACTGAACGATACTTTCAAGCATTAAAAGGCTTGGGTGCACCAGCTCGTATGCTTATTTTGCCAAAGGAAGCTCATAGTTATGTAGCACGTGAAAATATTCTTCATCTTCTATATGAACAGGATCGGTTTTTGGAAGAATACCTCAAATAATTAATAATTATCCGTTAATTATTAAATTCTCCTGATGATTCAGTTCTTTAGGAGTTTTTTGTATCAAATTTTCTTAAAATCAAAATCAGCAATATGGAAATAGAGCGTACCAAATAATAAGACCATATTTAATCTAAACAGTATATCATTAAGATTTTAAATTTCATAATCTCAAATTTATTTAAGAAAATGGAAAATAATTAAATATTATTATTTAGGTCATTCTTTTATGCAGATAATTTCCATATTGAGGATTATTATTACTCAGTGAAGAAAGATTTTTATATATAAAAATACTAACTATGTTCCTGATTGTATGAATATTGATTTTTTTGCTTATATACTAAAAATTTATAAACAAAATATTTGATCTGTGAATCATTATAGATATTTCATGGAATAGAATATAATAATTTGGACAAAAACAATGTTTTATACAATAAATACAGCAATAAATGAATGATAATAAAGATTTTAAAGAATAAAATATTTTAATTAATTATAAAAAGATAAATTATATGAATAAAAATAATAGATACGCGAATATATTCATCCATTTTTTAGATATATTTAAGTGAACAAAAAAGAGATTGATTGTGTTATAGAATAACAAAATAAAATAACTATGTTACGATTCAATCTACAACGCGTTTGCAAATTTCGTGGTATTGATAAGCCGAGTGCTTATTTTCAATCTCAGGGAATTTCGTTGACAACAGCTAACCGAGCACTAAAAGGCGAGTATGTAAATTTCAGTATGGATACTATTGAAAGATTTTGCTTATTACTCCATTGTACCCCAAATGATTTGCTTGAATGGACACATCCTGAATCAAGTAGAATTCCAGATAACGAACCTCTTAACGCACTTTGTCGTTTGGATAAAGTTATAAGTGTCAGTCAACTCATACATGGAGCTTCTTTGGAAAAACTGCAACAAATGGAAGTTATTATCCGTAAGGAAATGGGAATTTAGTACTCAATTTTGAGACATTTAATTTTCAATAGAAAAAAGAAATTAATTATTCCAAAAAACACCGAATGAGTTAACTCATTCGGTGTTTTAAATGCTAAATAATAAATTCAAAAAAAGGAAAATATATTTACAGGCTTTCTCCGAAATCTTCTTTGAATTTTGACATAAGTTTCTGAGGCCAATCGGATACAGGTTCCAGACCACCCATAAAGAATCGAAGTACAGGTGGTTCATACACAAAACGTAAACCTCCAATTAAAAGGCGATTATCATACAGCCAATTCAGACGGTCCTCTACATATTTAATCTGTGATAGAGTAAAAACACGCCGTGGTACTGCCAGACGAAGTAATTCCATATCAGCATACGTTTCGTTTCCATATTCATCCCGCTGGTTGGAGATGGATCCACGTTCCATTCCACGAACTCCTGATATCAGGAATAAAGCTGAAGCAAGTGCGCCTGCAGGATATTGAGTTTGAGGAATGTGAGCACAAAACTGCATGGCGTCAACATGTGCTCCCAGAACCCCTGCCGGTTTGATGACCGGAATTCCTTTTGCATCCAACGAATCTACTAAATATTTAATAAAAGATGGGCTCTGGCAAATCATTGTTTCATCCAGTGTTTCATAAAGTCCCACTGCCATTGCTTCGATTTCGCGAATGGAAATACCTCCGTAGGTTAAAAAACCTTCATAAAGTGGTACCAATGCTTCAAGTTCCTTGTATATTACCATACTGTCGGTACACATTCCGCCACCTCGGGAAGAACTTAGTTTGCGGGCTGAGAAATAAACAAGATCAGCCATACCGGTCATTATTTTAAGTATGTCGCCCATGGTAGAATTTTTAAATTCTTCTTCACGTTTGAGCACCATATATGCATTTTCACCTAGTAAACTGGCATCAAGAACTAAGCGAATGCCATATTTATCGGCCATTGCACGTACATCACGAAGGTTTTGTACCGAGAATGGTTGTCCACCAATCAGGTTGGTTGAAGCTTCCATACGTATAAACGGGATGGTGCTGGCACCATGATGTTTAATTACTTCTTCAAGCTTTTCAATATTCATATTCCCTTTAAAAGGATGATCCGAATCGATTTTATAAGCTTCATCATAGAGTAATTCTGCAATTTTACCGCCATTCTGGGTAATATGTGCCATGGCAGTTGTAAAATGATAGTTCATGGGAATTAAACTGCCTTTTTTTACGTAAGCAAGGGAAATGATATTCTCTGCAGCACGACCCTGATGAACAGGAAGGAGAAGCTTTTTGCCGAGTACATCTTCTACGGCTTTTTGAAGTCGAACAAAACTTTGTGAACCTGCATAAGCATCATCTGCCTGCATCATAGCAGCAAGTTGATTATCGCTCATTGCATTGGTACCACTATCAGTAAGCATATCAAGAAAGACATCTTTTGTGCTGAGACGAAAGGTATTGTACCCTCCTTCGTTAAGTGCTTCAAGTCGGCGTTCAATGGGCACTAAGTTTAATTTTTGTACAATACGTACTTTGTGAAGTTCCAACGGAATGTTTTCACCACTGTAAAATTTAATTTCTTGCATAATCAGAGAGCATGTTTTTGTGAATATATCAATTAATTTTAGATTGTTTCGATAAAAAATTGCGTACTCAGGTTAGCGGGCACGCATTTGAATAAATAACGGCTTAATTACAAATTCTAAGAATTTGAACAGCAAAGATACAGATTATTTCATAAAATCGGCAAATTAATATAAAAATGACAGGCAGAGTATAAATCTGTTATTATTTGGAAAGTCATAAAAGCCTGAGTTACGGTTCCCAAAATGATAAGTTTGATTTATTATCTTAATTCCCGAAGCTAAAAATACAATTAATTAATATGATTATCCGTAATAACTCCTAATGCTTCAAAGAATTAATTCTGTTATTTTAGTTTTAAAATTCCAAAGAAAATAAATGCGAATACTATGTATGATTTTCAATTCATACATAATCTTCAAATTTAAATTCTTACGATTTTGGTTGCCGGATTTAATCCGGACAATTAGGAGATTATCATATTTTTATATATTTTTGTAATCCTGATCCATACCAAAATCAGAATGCTTTTGAACCGTTTTTGGATTGGTTTTGGATCCCAGGGTTTAATGATATATCACTCACTTAACATTGATTTATCAACAATATATTAGCCATATATCTTAAAAGGTATATGGCATTTATTTTGGAAACAAATGAATGAAATATAGTTACCAAAACCAATCTAAAACTGTTCCAAAACCATTTGAAAAATTATGGGTAAATGGATTGATGAGATATTCTTTTGAGATTTAATACGCAAAAGTAGTAGAAACCAGCATATAAAAACAATTAATTTTATTCTGTTTTATATTTTTTTGATTTGGAGACTTTGCGGAAAATCATTTTAATTAATCATATTCATTCTTCTAATCTAAAGTTGAAAATAATATTTAATGATTCATCTTTTTCATCTCTATAAAATGAAAAATTAAATGAGCGCACTTTTAGAAATAAAATTGATATTCAGTCTTTAAAAATTTATAAATGGTAAGTTTTACACACTTTTACCAAAACTAAATCCTAATATTCATTTTTCAAACGATCGTTAAAACACCAGGATTGAAAGTTTTCTTCATTAGTTAAAAGTTTTAAATAAATAAATTCTACTGGAATAATTTGATTCCCGGTTATTGATAAACAAAAGCAAAAAAGGATAAATCTTAGAGAGTGTTTAAAATTAAAAAATGTGCTAAAAGAAACTAATAAGTAGAAAATGTAAATGATTTTTTAAGAATAATCGTGGAGTATTTAATATTACTGATTATCCGCAAAACCTACTATCCTTTCAAAAATAGATTTTGGTGGTTAAGGAAAGTCTATATGTTCAATTACACCCTTTCTTCCAAAATGTAAATGTCAAAACTTTTTTGGACAGGTAGAAATGAACCAAACGCTATTTGCATCGCATTACAATTTTAAACTACGTTTTTCATGAACACATTAAAGAAAATCTATCAAAATAATCTTTGTAAATTCGTGTAATCTGTGGTCAATTATTTTCTTAATTTCTTACATTAAAAAATAATTTTTGAAATCAGCCACAACAGGACAACATACGGATTATCATTTTAATATTTATCATATTCCCAATATTTGTAATTTCATAAAACAATGATAATTTAGCAGGTGATTATTATAATATTGTTCAAATAAATAATAATATTGATTTTAAAAACAAGATAGAAATCAATTGTTTTATTTGAAATAGTATTAAATAACTTACGATTTGTCATTTTTATTTACTTTATGAATCGTTAAATTTATCAATTGATTCAAATAATTTACATTTTGAACTGGTAAGAAATACATTTGAATATACTTTTGTAGAGTTTTTGAAAGCTATTTATTCAGAGAAATGAAGTTGGAATAAAATTTTATTCTTGAATATTTAAAAACTTTCGAATCTTTCAAATTCAAGAAGTAGTGACAAATAAAATATAATTATTTGTTATTTGAATCAGAAATACTATATGGTATCATAAATGAAATTATTTGTAATGAAGATTATTTAAATCTTAAATAATTTATCTGATTTACAATAAATTTAATAAATTAATCCAATCTGAAAGAGCTTATTATGAACACAATTTGATTTTGGAAACCTGATTTTTTTGTCTCAATCTATAAACCTTAGTTTAAAAATTCCTACAAAATTCACTAAATTGAAAAGACAAAATTTTAAGGATTAGAACCAGTTATATTCAAAAAGCAAATGCTAATCTTATTCTTTGTCCGATAGAAACAAAAGGTAGTTGTAAATACCATCATATGTAGTGTATATTAGTAAAGTAAAGAATGTCGTTTACGTTCTTTTTTGAAAAACGAACTTTAATGAAATATCAACATGCTTCTCAATGGATATAGTCTTATAATATTTTAGAAAAAGGCAATTTCCTAATAAATTTAAAAATGTATTGAAAGTTAATTTGGTGATCTGATTTTCTTATACATTTTTTTGCTTCGATTATTCAATTCAAATATTCCTCCTCAACTTTGAGGCTATTTTTAGTGGTTTGTATAAGTGTTTTGTTGCTGGAATTTATTTCTCTTTTAATCTGTTTATTCATTATTTCGTAATTAACCTTATCTTTGAATTCCGTTTGTATTACAAATCCTACATAAGCTTAACACTTATGTAGGATTTTTCATTTGTTTAAAGTCAGATATTTTAATTAAACATAGAATTTGCATAGGAAATTAATTCTCAGGTATTATTAACTAACTAAAATTAATAAGCAGCCACTTTTTTCAGAATTCATCGTATAAATTCAGAAATTGATATGCAATTTTATATGTAATTCTACTAAATGGACTTATCCATAGTTTTGTATTTTTCCGTCAACTCAGACCTTCCTTTGGATATTTTAACCTCCGATAAAATAAGTCCATATCCTTTGAAACTTCATTTGATTATTCCCATTTATTTAAGGAGCTATTTGGCAATCTGGATATTTTTTTTCCATTCAGATAAAGACATGCCTGTTTTAGCAAAAATGGCCCTTTTCAAGGAATTTAATGAGCCAAAACCACAACTGTCAGCTAATAATTCATTGGTGTATTCGGGATATTCAAGTATGACTTTTTCGAGTTCTTTAATCCGATAACGGTTTACAAAAGAACAAAAATTCTGATTATATTGCTGGTTAATAATAGAGGAAATATATGTCCGGTTCGTACCGACAGCCTGAACTAAATCCATTATGTTTAATTGACTATTCAGATAAATTTTCTCATCTTCAAACTGTACTAACATTTTATGCAATATCTTTTTTCTTGAGTCAATTGGAATAACATCTAACTGAATCAAAGGATCCTCATTCATTTCAAAATCAAAAGTCGGATTAATAGGCATTTGTTGAATACCAAGGTATCCAATCGAAAATAAGATGACCGATGAAATCGAGAAAATGGAATATAATAAGGTTTGTTTTGGAAGTAAAAATTTATAGACTATTGAAAACGCAATAAGTGAAACGGCACAGATAAAAAGGATGCAATAGTTTAACAATTTCGCATTCTTATAATTTTCTTCTTCCATATCAGAATAAAATTGTTCTGCTTTTACACCATACTTATTGATTAATTTATTGTTGGCAATAAACGTAAAAATTAATTGTAACAAGAAATTTAGTCGAATAATATCTCGTAAAATACTTATAAATTGAATATTGGGAGAGTCTGAAAATGAATTTTCATCAAATAGCCATGTCGTATACTCATTCCAGGGAGTAATAAAAGAAGCAACTAAATACGTAGTACTCAGGATGAGCGGAATAACAAGATAACGGGCATGTAGTTTAAAAGAAAATTTTTCGTCAACAGTTAATAGTCTGAAATATATATAGTAAACAGGGAAAATCAAACTGATTGAGTATTGAAATGTCGTATCAAAAAATGGGTAAATTGAAGGGACTGGAGCTAAATATAAAAAAAGTGCGGTAAAACAAAAAACAGTAAAAATCATAAACTTGCTAAGCAATAATTGAGGCAGATTTTGTTTTTTTTTTCCGGTTAATGCAATCGACCAAAACAGGGTAATATATATAGGTGTGAGAAGAAGAATTGTCCGAAGCATAAAACAAATGAATTTTTTACAAAGATAAAATAAAAATCGATAGTATAATTCACTTTAGCATCAATTAATTTACTAATTGTGCATTTTATTTACCTTATGAGTATTTTATTTTACCTTTTATGTAAACTATTTTACTATTTGGACAGCTAAACGGTATTTGTATTGTTAATTTTGGCGATTCAAAAATAAATACAACAAATTATAAAATTGTGAATAATATGGAAAGATACGTTACACAACCACAAACTTTAAGATTTAAAAACTTTTCATTTGCTATTTTACTCTGCTTGTTAATATTCAATTGTACACATGCAAATGCTACAGACATAGTTTCAAATGCAGCTAAAAACGTCAAACTTACATCAGCAACCCTGAGTGCTACAATTGCCCCATCTGAAAGTACAGTACTTGAAAAGGGTTTTTTCTGGGGTACTGCATCCGGTGTTACTATTGATAACAATAAGGTTTCTGTAGGTGGAACTTCCGGAGGAAGCTTCAGTGTTGATGTAACAGGTCTCAACAGAAGTAAAACGATTTATTTTAAAAGTTATTATAAAGAAGTTGACGGAACTGTCATTTTATCGACTGAATTAAGCTTTTCAAATGTTCCAGTCTTTTCGGGTGAAGGGGAGTGGACAGAAGTTGACCATTGGAATGTGAAGGAAATACCAGGAATTGTTGCCGGTGATAGTATTGTTATTGATGGGGAATGTGAAATTGACGATTTGACAATCAATGCTGGAGCCAAACTGACGATCAATGCGGGTAAAGTTTTAAATGTAACAGGTACTTTAATTAATACTGATGTTGCAGGATTAATCCTTAAATCGGAAATAAATAAACCGAATGCAACCCTTACTTATATGAGCGGATCACCCGTTGCGACTGTTGAAATGTATTCTAAAGCCAGTTGGAATTTAGGTCAACAAGAAGGAAGTGTATATAGCTGGCAATATTTTGGAATACCCGTAGTCACTTTCCCTTTAAGTACTCCTGCATTCCAAAACAGCATTGTAAGAAAACATGTTGAATCTTCAACGGATAATTCCGGACTATGGGAATTTCAAACAAATAGTTCAAGTTTAAGTCAGGGATTGGGTTATGAAATTGTTCAGGCAAACCCGACAACATATTCTTTCACCGGAGCATTAACAAATAAAGATTTTGTGCAAAATATCTATTATAATTCTACTGCCATTTATCCTGGACAAAATGTTATTTCAAATCCTTACACAGCAGCCATTGATATTTCTAATTTTTTTGATTCTTTTAATGTAGATACAGAAAAAAGTATTTACTTGTTCAATACCGGAACTTATAATGAGTATCTGGACAATGGAAGTTCGACTCCGGCAGGATATTATGAAGTTTCAACACCTGGTTCTGTTGGAACATTGGGAGTGCCAAATCAAATTCCTTCCATGCAGGGCTTTGTCATAAAAACTTCAAATAATGGTTTAATTAATATGGATTATAGCGATGTAATAATTCAAAATACTGCACCACAAAAAATCCCCGGAGTTATCAAAATTAATCCTTCTGATAAAATTGCCACCCGTATTGATTTGTCAGGAAGCCATATTGCTGATCGGTTGTGGCTGTTTACTGACCCTTCATGTTCTCCTGAATATGATAAAGGGTGGGATGGGTACAAAATGGCGGGGTCTGTGAAAATGCCTCAACTATTTGCCCGGGAAGAAACAGGTGATTTCCAGATTGATGCTGTAGCTGATATCGATGGTACATTTCTGGGATTTAATGCCGGAGATGAAACAAATTACAAACTAACCTTTACACACCTAAATGCAGAAAATCGTTATAAGAGTATTTTTCTGGTTGATATAATGGACAATATAACCACTGATATAACAGCCAGTGGATCCGAATATGCTTTCAAAGCAATTGCTACAGCTGCTCCAGTAAAACGTTTCAAAATAGTTACCTCTCCACAAATTGAAACCAACACGAATCTCACAGTCGATTCAAAATTAAAAGTTTACAATTCGAACGGCACTCTGTTTGTTCAAAATCTTAGCAATCAAAGTGGAAATTTAATCCTGTACACTATGAATGGTGTAGCGGTATCCAAAATTGACTTTAAAGCGAATATAATCTCTACAATTTCCACTACAAATTTGCAACCAGGTGTTTATGTTGCGAAAGCTTTTTCAAATCAGGAAATGGTAACCGAAAAAATAATAATCCGATAAATCAAAATCTATGATAAATAAATACTTTTTTGTAAATGCTGTAAATGCCATTAGAATAATAAGTTTGCTATTTATATTGATGATTATGCCTTTTATTGGCAATACATATCTCAATGCAACCACAGTTAGCAGGATTTCAACCAATGAAACGGATCCTTCCAAAACAAATGGTGTTATAAATCCGGGATTAGATCCCATTGTAACTCTTTCAACTAAGAAAGTTGTCCTGTTTTTTGCTGCTAACAGCATCGCAAAAGTCAATGTCACTTCTAATGTTGCCTGGACTGTAATTATAGATGCCAGTTGGTTGAAAGTGATAAATCCGCTTCCCGGAAATGGAAATGGAATAATTACTTTTCAGGCAGAAGCTAATACAAGCAATGAATATAAACGTAGTGCAAATGTAATAATACGGGCAACGGGTTTAGCAGATCAAATTATTGAAGTAGAACAATCTAAAAAACTTCCTGCTATTACTTTGAAATCATCTGCTTCCAATGGTTCTTTATCGGTCGAACTGGTCTCCAATTTTAATGGAACTTTTTATATAGACTGGGGTGATGATAGTCCAAATGAAGTATCGGCAATTCAGGATAATATTCAACAGTACTCCACTACTACTTACCAAAAAGATGCATTAGTGAAAGTATATAGTTCAGGTATAACTACTTTTTCAGCAAAACAAATTTCATTAACTTCATTGGATGTCTCTGACTGTGCAACTTTAACAACGTTAAATATATATAACAACAATCTCACTGATTTGGATGTCAGTAATAATTTACAATTAACTTCTTTAACTGCAAATTACAATTCTATTTCAGTACTGGATGTGAGTCGTAATAAATTGTTGACATATTTAAATTGCAATTCAAATCAAATTAGTGCATTGAATATAAGCGAAAATCTGTCATTAACCCAATTGTATTGCTCCAAAAACCAACTTACACAATTAGATGTAAGTAAAAATAGCTTAACTTATTTGGAATGCTATTCCAATAAACTTGATTTATCAAGTTTGCCACAAGAAAAGCCAGCATATAATAGTAATTATAATTATGCACCACAAGCAAAAATAACACCAAGCGTTATAAAAAATGTAATTAATATTAGCAACCAACTTAATGCTAAAGATATTAATGGAAATCAACAAATTACGGATTATAAATGGTTCACAAAGTCTACTAACACTGCTTTAGTTAAAGATGTTGATTATAATGAAATTAATGGTGTCTTCACATTCCTGATTCCACGAGAAGATAGTGTGTATTGTTCAATGACAAATACCGCTTTTCAAAAACTTAGTGGTATCAATATATTAAAAACAGTAAACTTTAAAGTACCACTTAGATTACCAATACTTACAACAGGACCAGTTATCAATCCTGAAGCTAATTCTGCTTCATTAACTAATACGATCACCGATTTTGGCATTCCCGATCCAACTACTTACGGTATATGCTGGAATACAACTTCAGGTACATCCCCAACAATTTTGGACAGTCATACTGCATCGACAGACGTTCTTTCTGCTCCGGGAGATTTTTCTTCAATTATGTCATCTTTAAATGCAGCTACGACTTACTATTGCAGGGCTTATGCAACAAATACTGCCGGAACAGGTTATGGCAATTTGGAAATCTTTACAACAAAAGGATTATTGCCACAAATCAATACACTGCCGGTAACAAATGACAGTATTACCAGGGCAACAGGTAATGGGAATATCCTTGATTTAGGAACCCCGGCTTGTACAGAATATGGCATTGCCTGGAGTCCTACTCCAGCTCAACCATCTGAACAATTTACAAAAATACCTCATGGTGGAATTCCCGTTACAGGATCTTTTTCGGTTGATATTGCAGGTTTAACCGCATTCACTACATATTATGTAAGAGCTTATGCAACAAATAGTGAAGGAACAGCTTATGGCGAAGAAGAAATATTTAAAACAGTAAATCCCGTAATTACATCTTCTTACCCTGATATACCTTTAGCACCTTTTTCCACCAATGTCGGATATGCTTCAGCAACACAAACTTTTGTAGTGGGGGGAACACTTAATAAGGATTTAACTCTTACTGCATCTCCCGGTTTCGAAGTAAGAGAAATGGGAATTGGAACTTTTGGACAGTCAGTTTTATTTTCCCCTGGTACTTTTGAAAAAGTACAAGACAAAATAATTGAAATCAGAATAGCTTCAACGGCAACGTTAGTTCCAATTACAGATGCAAAAGTGACCTGCTCTTCAATAGGTGCTTCCGACCTGATTATCCTGCTAACAGGGACGGTTAATAAAATACCATTGACGGTAACAGCAGTTTCAGATACAAAAGAATATGATGGATCAGTTGATTCAAAAGAAGTTCCGACTCTAACAGGAACGGTGTTCCCCGGAGATGTTGTAACACTAATTCAGGTGTTTGATACTCCTACTGCCGGATCAAATCATATATTAATACCTTCGGTTCTTACAATTAAAAATGGTAGCGGTGATGATGTATCTGGCAACTATTCTATACAACCAGTAAATTATGTTACTCCTTGTACTATTAGTCAAAAGCAGTTGAAAGTAACCGGAACAACTATCAATCCGCTTAAAGAGTATAACGGGAATACTTCAGCAACAGTTACTTCTCCGGGAACTTTGGAAGACTTTATTCCCGGTGATGATGTTACTCTTGCTTCCGCAACAGCAACTTATGACAATGCAAATGTGGGCCCGGGTAAAACCATTACGGTGTCTTATGCCCTGAATGGTTTAACTTCAGGTAACTATATAATACCTGTAAGTTATGATCAAACTGATGGTCAAATTGATGCAAAACAGTTGAAAGTGACCGGCACAACTATCAATCCGGTTAAAGAGTATAATGGGAATACTTCAGCAACAGTTACTTTTCCCGGAACTTTGGAAGACTTTATACCCGGTGATGATGTTACTTTAGCATCCACTACCGCAACTTATGCCAATGCAGGTGTGGGTACAGGTAAAACCATTACAGTGTCTTACGCATTGGGTGGTTTAACTTCAGGCAACTATTTAGTACCTGTAAGTTATGAATATGCAACTCCCGGAACGATTAATCAGAAGGAATTGACAGTTACCGGAACATTGTTCGATACTGCCAAAGATTATGATGGAAATACTTCTGTAAAAGTTACACAACCCGGAACTTTGGTAGGAATTATAGACAATGAAAATGTACGTCTGACTTCTGCAATTGCAGCATATAGTAATACAATTGCAGGTGATAACAATACAATTACTGTAAAATATGTTATCAGTGGCACTGATGTGGGCAACTATAAAATACCTGCAGATCTGGTCGTAGATAATGCAAAGATTAATAAAAAACAGTTGACAGTTTCCGGCACAACAATCAATCCGGTTAAAGCTTATGACCGTAATACTTCGGGAATAGTTACTATGCCCGGAATTTTGGAAGGCTTTATAGCAGGTGATGATGTTACTCTTGCTTCCACCACAGCAACTTATGACAATGCAAATGTGGGTCCGGGTAAAACCATTACGGTATCTTATGCCCTGAATGGTTCAACTAAAGACAACTATTTAATACCTGTAAGTTATGAACAAACTGATGGACAAATTGATGCAAAACAGTTAAAAGTTTCCGGTACAACTATCAATCCGCTTAAAGAGTATAACGGGAATACTTCAGCAGCAGTTACTTCTCCTGGAACTTTGGAAGACTTTATATCCGGTGATGATGTTACTCTTGCATCCACCACAGCAACGTATGACAATGCAAATGTGGGTCCCGGTAAAACCATTACGGTATCTTATGCCCTGAATGGATCAACTTCAGGTAACTATTTAATACCTGCAAGTTATGAACAAACTGATGGACAAATTGATGCAAAACAGTTGAAAGTTTCCGGTACAACAATCAATCCGGTTAAAGAATATGACGGAAATACTTCGGGAGTAGTTCTTGAACCAGGAACTTTGGAAGATTTTATACCCGGTGATGATGTTACTTTAGCATCCACCACAGCAACTTATAACATTGCAAGTGTGGGTACAGGTAAAACTATTACTGTATCTTATTCCCTGAATGGATTAACTAAAGATAACTATATAATACCGGCAAGTTATGATAATCCTACTCCCGGGACTATTACTCAGAAGGAATTGACAGTTTCCGGTACATTGTTCTTAACTGCCAAAGATTATGATGGAAATGCTTCGGTAAAGGTTACACAGCCTGGAACTTTGGTAGGTATTATAGGCACAGAAGATGTAATTCTGACATCTGCTACAGGAGTATATAGTAATGCAATTGCGGGTGATACCAAAATTATTACTGTAACTTATGTTATCAATGGTACTGATGTGGGTAATTATAAAACACCTGATAATCTGGTCATAACTAATGGAAAGATCAATCAAAAGCAGTTGAAAGTAAACGGAACAACTATCAATCCGCTTAAAGAGTATGACGGGAATACTTCAGCAGAAGTTACTTTTTCCGGAACTTTGGAAGACTTTATATCCGGTGATGATGTTACTCTTGCATCCACAACAGCAACTTATGACAATGCAAATGTGGGCCCGGGTAAAACTATTACAGTGTCTTATACCCTGAATGGTTTAACTTCAGGTAACTATATAATACCTGTAAGTTATGATCAAACTGATGGTCAAATTGATGCAAAACAGTTGAAAGTTTCAGGTACAACTATCAATCCGGTTAAAGAGTATAATGGGAATACTTCAGCAACAGTTACTTTTCCCGGAACTTTGGAAGACTTTATACCGGGTGATGATGTTACTCTTGCATCCACTACCGCAACTTATGACAATGTAAATGTGGGACCGGATAAAATCATTACGGTATCTTATTCCCTGAATGGATTAACTAAAGGTAACTATTTAATACCTGTAAGTTATGATATTACTACTTCCGGAACGATTACTCAGAAGGAATTGACAGTTTCCGGAACATTATTCGATACTGCCAAAGATTATGATGGAAGTACTTCGGTAAATGTTACACAACCCGGAACTTTGGAAGGCATTATAGGCACTGAAGATGTAAATCTAACATCCGCTACAGGAGTATATAGTAATGCAATTGCGGGTGATACCAAAATTATTACTGTAACTTATGTTATCAATGGTACTGATATAGGCAACTATAAAACACCTGCAAATCTGGTCATAAATGATGCAAAGATTAATCAAAGGCAGTTGAAAGTAACCGGTACAACTATCAATCCGCTTAAAGAGTATAACGGAAATACCTCGGGTGTTGTTAATCAACCCGGAACTTTGGAAGACTTTATATCCGGTGATGATGTTACTCTTGCATCCACTACAGCAACTTATGACAATGCAAATGTGGGTTCCGGTAAAACCATTACGGTATCTTATGTCCTGAATGGATTAACTAAAGGTAACTATTTAATACCTGCAAGTTATGAACAAACTGATGGAAAGATTGAAGCAAAGCAGTTGAAAGTAACAGGAACAACTATCAATCCGCTTAAAGAGTATAACGGGAATACTTCAGCAGCAGTTACTTCTCCGGGAACTTTGGAAGACTTTATACCGGGTGATGATGTTACTCTAGCAACTACCACTGCAACTTATGACAATGCAAATGTGGGTCCCGGTAAAACCATTACCGTATCTTATACCCTGAATGGTCTAACTTCAGGTAACTATTTAATACCTGCAAGTTATGAACAAACTGATGGAAAGATTGACGCAAAACAGTTGAAAGTGTCCGGAACAGCTATCAAACCTGATAAAGAGTATGACGGAAATACTTCAGGAGAAGTTATTGAGCCTGGAACTTTGGAAGACTTTATAACCGGTGATGATGTTACTTTAGCATCCACCACAGCAACTTATAACATTGCAAGTGTGGGTACAGGTAAAACCATTAATGTATCTTATTCCCTGAGTGGATTAACTAAAGATAACTATATAGTACCGGCAAGTTATGATATTATTACTCCCGGTACTATTAATCAGAAAAAATTGACAGTTTCCGGTACTTTGTTTGATACTGCTAAAGATTATGATGGAAGTGCTTCGGTAAAAGTTACACAGCCGGGATCTTTGGTAGGTATTATAGGCACTGAAGATGTAATTCTGACATCCGCAATAGCAGCATATAGTAATACAATTGCCGGTGATACCAAAACCATTACTGTAACTTATACTATCAACGGTGCTGATGTCGGCAACTATAAAACTCCTGCAAGTCTGGTTACAACGAATGGAAAGATTAATCAAAAACCGTTAATAGCTTTAGGAACAACATTTAATCCCGTTAAAGAGTATGACGGAAATGCTTCCATAAATGTTACTCAGTTAGGAACTTTGGGAGGTGTAATAACAGGTGAAAATGTAAACATGACATCAACTGCTTCGTATGATAATGCAAGCGTTGGAGCCGGTAAAACGATAACAGTAATTTATGAGTTAACAGGATCGAATTCTACAAATTATGAAGCTCCTGCATCTTATATGACAACGGGAGAAATAACGAGTAAGGCATTGTCTGCTAAAAATACTGTGTTAGAAAATAATAAAACCTATGATGGTACAACTTTTGCAATTGTTACTCCTGGTGATCTTACAGGAATTCTAGGAACAGATGATGTAAAATTAACTGCAACTGCTGCCTATGATAATATTAACGTTGGAACTGGTAAAACCATTCTTGTTAGTTACGGATTAATTGGCGCAGCTGCTTCAAACTATTCAGTGCCGTCAAACTATTCTATCTATAATGGTTCAATTTCAAAGAAATTAATTAATGTAGATTCCCTGAAATTTACTACCAGTAAAGTTTATGATGCTAATGCCACGGCAATTTTCTCAGTAGGAAGTTTATCTGGTGTTTTAAAAGCAGATAGTGCAAATGTTATTTTAACCGGAACAGCTACTTATGACAATGCAAATGCCGGTATTGGTAAAAAAATATCAGTGGCGTTTAATTTAAAGGTTACTACTGCATCAGAAAATTATTTAGTTCCTTCAAACTATACCATTACGAATGGTGAAATTCAGCCTAAATCGCTGACAATAACGAATCCTGTAGTCGTATTGGATAAGATGGTTGATGGAAATACAACTGCTGTAATAACTAAAATTGGAGACTTACAAGGATTGGAGACTATTGATATAAACAAAGTAACCGTTACTGCAACAGCAAATTATAATAATCCGGCAGTTGGGGTTAATAAAACTATTTCAGTAGAATATACGCTTGGTGGTGCAGCAATGGACAATTATAAAGTCCCTGCAAATTATACCATTACCGGTGCTAAAATATCTGATAATATAACGCTTAGTTCAACTATTACTTCAACATCGGGGTGTGAGGGTTCTTACCTTGATTTGGAATATACTGTTTTAACCGGCACACCTACTCAATATAAGATTACTTTTAGTAACGCAGCTATTAATGCCGGTATTCTAAATGTAAATTATACCGATTTAACTACATTCTTTTCAACAGGAACACTTCCGGTTACAATACCAAAGGGTACAAAAGATGGAGTTTACCAGGGAACTTTGCAAATGCGGAATGAATTGGGAATTGAAGGCCCGGTTTATAACTTCCAGTTTACAATCAATGTATCTTCGGACTTTATAATTCCTAAGTTTGATGATGTGGTGTTGTGTGACAACAGCAGTAATAATTTTGTAACATATCAGTGGTATAAAAACGGATCAATTATTGATGGAGCAACGAAACAATTTTATAATGATCCGGATGGGTTGATTGGATCATACTCTCTGAAAGTAACAACTACCGATGGCCAGACACTCTATACTTGTTCTAAGGAGCTGAGCATACCATTAATAAAGAAAATTAGTGTATACCCTAGCCCTGCTAAAATAAATCAACCATGTACAGTTAAAATGACTGGATTGACGAATGAAGAACTTGATGGAGCAAAAATGTCAATTTATTCTATGCAAGGAAAAATTATTTATCATTCAACTAAAGTTGAAAGACAAAATATAATTAATTTGCCTGCAGTCGATGGAATGTATATTGGAAATGTGACTACTTCCAAAGGAGAAGTATTTCCATTTAAAGTAATTGTAGCAAAATAAAAATTCAGGTACACAGAGATCCTTACAATCTCTGTGTGCTTTCCATAAAACTTATTGATAACCTAATAGTAAATAACTTAAAATGAAGAAACATATCTTTCTAGTATTAACAATACTTATCTATAGTACTTTACAAGCTCAGAAAACAGGAAGTTATATTAATTTTAATGTTGGAGGGGGTTTTCATAACCTTTCGTATAATCTAAATAACGGATCTGAAAAGGGACAATTTGGTTATACTATTAATGCAGGATATAGTTTCTTTTTTACTCCTCAATGGGGATTGCATACCGGTATTGGATTCCAAAAGTTTAATTCATTATCCACTTTGAATTATCTATCAAGTATTCCGGATATTGATTCTGATGGTTCATCTTATGTATTTAAAGCCAATTATTCGAATTTACAAGAAAGGCAAGAAGCTTTATTCGTTGATGTCCCATTAAGTATACAGTTCAAGGTACCTGTTTCAAGTAAATTTGGTATTTTAACCTCTTTAGGTGGTAAAGTATCTATTCCTGTCAATACAACTTTTAAAACTACAGGTGGTCAATTAATAACAACAGGCTATTATAGTCAGTGGAATGTAGAATTGAGCGATATGCCACAACATGGCTTTGCCACATACACTAAAAAATTCACCGGAGATCTTGCCCTGAAAACTTCTTATATGGCAACTGCAGATTTAGGCGGACTTTATAAATTATCAGAAAAACTTGATTTTTATGTTGGAGGTTATATTAATTATGGTCTTAACAACATTTTAAAAGCAAATAATAAATTGGTTTATCAACCGGGAATACCTGATGGCGTCTATAACGGGATATTTGCTTCAACTCAAACAACTAATGTTGTTCCAATATCAATTGGATTAAAAGTAGGAGTTTATTTCCATTTAACAGATAATAAATCGACCCTGGATTTTGTTAAACCTATAGATTCAGTTGAGCCTGTGAAAACAGTTGAACCTGAAAAAATAGTTGAGACGGTAAAACCAGCAGCATCAGTACAACCGGAAGAAGCAGTTGCGATAGTTCTGCCAACCGAACCAATAGCACCAGTACAGGTTGCTGTTATTCCACCGTCACAACCGGTTCAGGAAGCAAAACCAATAATCCCTGTTCAGGAAGTGAAACCAACAGTGACTAACCAGGAAGTTAAGACGTCAGAACCTGTGAAAGTAGTAAATCCGGTATTTGAAGCTACTTTAACACTTACTCCCACAGTAGTTGAACCTGTTAAAGAAGTAAACTCAGTTGAAGCGACAACTCCGGTTGAAAAAACGGGAACTGTTCAAAATGATGTTCCATTTCAGGAAGCCAGCATGATCGCTGAATCGATAAACGTAATGTTTGGATTTAACTCTTACAGGGTGACTAATGCAAAAAATGATAAGATAAAAGAACTAAGTAAACTATTAAAAGCTAATTCTTATATTCATGTTCGATTTGTAGGACACACCTGTAATATTGGGTCTCATGAGATAAACTTGAATTTTGGAATGAAAAGAGCTACAAGTGTTGAACAAAAGTTTCTCGATCAAGGTGTTCCTCAATCCCAATTAATTGGTGAAAGTAAAGCTTATGACCAACCATTGGCTCCGAATAACTCTAAAAGCAACAGAGCAAAAAACAGAAGGGTAGTAATCAGTGTCTTCAAATAACAGATAAAACAGGAAACATATTCTTATAAATAATCAGCCTGACTCAATAAAATTGAGTCAGGCTGATTTTGTTATGCTTTATGAATTCTTTTTTGCTGTGAATTAATTTGAATGAATTACTTTTTCATTTTTAAAATTTATGTATCAATGTCGTTAAGTTAGTGTTTTTCTTTGTGTAACTTTGAGACTTTGTGGCAAGATAATATTAGCCATTAAGGCACAAAAGCACTAAGTTTCACAAAGGGTACTTAGAAGCAATACCCTTAACTAAACGACATTGATTTATGTATTACAAAGAACCTTATTTAATTAATGATTGAATTACAGTTGCTGAATTAATTATTTCCTGTTCATTTATTAATAGTAAAATTTCTTAATAACTTTCCGGTGCAAATTAATTTTTTGATTAATTTCAATAATACACTTTTTGTTTGATACATATTCATCTTTACATAAATAGCATATTTTAGTGTATTCACCTGCCTTAGGCACGACATTCTGCTACAGTTTAATCGATTTAATCGGGCTTTTCAGGAATTTATCTCTCTATTCAACTATCCCAGATCATAATAAAAAGATAATCAAGCTATGATTAAATCCTTTGTTAGTGAATGGCAAGATATCTTTAGATGGTTTCAGAGATTAAATTCTTATTGCCATGGAATGTGTATCCAATTTAAAACCAAAAAGTCAATAACCCAACATAGATATTCAACCTGATTTTGTGTATGGGTAATATTTAATCTTCCCTTTTTTTCAGGATAGTTATATTCATACAACATGAGGTATTGCTTTTTTTAGACTTTTAAATATGAATTGATCTATTCTGTAGTATACCAAAAAACAAATAAATTGTTAAATCAGCTGGACATTATATGGCTCGAATTGATAAAGAAAGTATTTGATATTTTTAGAATTTTGTAATGAATTGTACTTATAAAAAATGAAACTGTATTTCTTTATTATCCAAAGTCAGATACCTGTATGAAATTTGATTTTTAAACTCCTGATCAATAATTGGACTTTTGTTTAAGTATACTCACGTATGAATAACTCAATAAGAGCTATGGTTACTAAAAGGGAAAATTTGTTTCTATAAGGGTGATCTTTGATTGATAAATGCATAGGTAATTACACGTAAACTATTAAATCGTTCCTCACGGGCAATGATGTTTTTGTATTTGATACTATTTATAAAAAAATTTATACGTTTCAAAAACAGTACTGTTTTAGAAACATATAATACCTCAAATCCGACTGAAAACAAATACTTTTACGTCACATTAATCTACTGAAGTGTTTTATCAAAAAACATTTAAATCCACTAATACAAAAGAATCATATGACTTTTCAAAAATTAAGTTTGAAAGAAAAAGTAGGATTTGGGTTCGGAGATGCTGCAGCATCGATGTTCTGGAAACTCTTTTCTATGTATCTCATGTTTTTTTATACAGATATTTTTGGGATATCTGCAGTTGTTGTAGGAACTATGTTCCTTGTAACCCGTATCTGGGATGCATCTTTCGACCCTTTTGTAGGTATACTTGCTGATCGTACCAAATCGCGTTGGGGTAAATTCAGACCTTATTTGCTTTGGATGATGATTCCATTTGGAGTGCTGGGTGTATTCATGTTTTCAACTCCTGATTTTGGACCTACCGGTAAAATCGTTTATGCTTATGTCACTTATTCGCTTATGATGATGGTCTATTCGCTTATCAACGTCCCTTATGCCTCTTTGATGGGAGTAATGACTTCGGATGGAAAAGAAAGGACTACCCTTGCTTCTTACAGAATGATTTTTGCTTTTAGTGGAAGTCTTCTGGTTTTGGCTGCTGCAGAACCTTTGGTGAATATTTTCAGTAAAATGGATGGCGGAGCAATAAATCTAAAGATGGGCTGGCAGTATGCAGCTATTGTTTTTGCGTTAGTGGCTATGGCTTTCTTTTTAATTTGCTTTTTATGGACCCGTGAACGTGTAAAACCTGTTGTTGAAAAAACTTCTTTAAAACATGACTTGAAAGACCTTTGGGCAAATAGACCCTGGTTTATTTTATTGGGTGCAGGCGTTGCAGTTATATTCTTTAATTCAATAAGAGATGGTGCAGCTATTTATTATTTCAAATATTATGTCACCACACAGGATGCTTTTCAGATTAATTCTCTAAAGCTGACTATTACACTTAGTAGTATGTATTTTGTTTTGGGGCAAGCTGCAAATATTGTTGGTGTTGTTCTAGCTATTCCGGTTTCGAGTAGATTCGGAAAAAAGGGGACCTTTATGTCAGCTATGGCTATTGCTACTGTTTTAAGTATATTTTTCTATTTTATCGATCGCAGCAACACAACACAAATTTTTGTAATGCAATTCCTGATCAGTTTATGCGCAGGCATTACTCTTCCGCTTATTTGGTCGATGTATGCTGATGCGGCTGACTATTCGGAATGGAAAACAAAACGTCGTGCAACAGGTCTGATTTTCTCTGCTTCGTCGATGTCACAAAAATTCGGATGGACTATTGGTGGGGCACTGGCCGGATGGTTATTGGGCTATTATGGATTTCAGGCCAATGTGGTCCAAACTGAAACTGCACAAAACGGTATCCGCATGATGTTAAGTTTCTTTCCTGCGATAGGAACATTGCTGGGTGTCTTGTTTATGTTTATTTATCCTCTTAATGAAACCAAAATGAAAGAAATTGGTGCCGGTTTAGCTGAAATGAGAGATAAGATAAGCCATTAAGTAATTAATAATTAATAATGGTCAAGATGTTGAAATATAAACTATTGCAGATTATTAAATAGATCATTATTTATCTGCAATTACTTAAATAATTTTTTATACAGTATAAACTACTGATTAAACTTTTCAAACTTCAAGCAACAAAACTTTTCAAACTTCAAACTCTTAATACTCTTCAAACTACTTTATGAAATACGGACATTTCGATGATAACAGACGTGAATACGTTATTACCAATCCACGTACACCGTGGCCCTGGATTAATTATCTGGGTAATGAGGACTTTTTTAGTTTAGTATCCAATACCGGAGGAGGATACTCTTTTTATAAAGATGCCAAATTTCGCCGCATCACACGCTACCGATACAACAATGTACCTATGGATAGTGGTGGAAAATACTTTTATATCAATGATGGTGATACTGTCTGGAGTCCGGGATGGAAACCCTGTAAAACTGAACTGGATAGTTATGAATGCCGTCATGGCATGAATTATACAACTATCAAAGGGGTGAAGAATGGTGTTGAAGCTGAAGTTTTGTATTTTGTACCATTGAAAACATGGGCTGAAGTACAGAAGCTCACATTGAAAAATACAACGAATGAAGTCAAAAAACTCAAAATATTTTCATTTGTCGAATGGTGTTTGTGGAATGCTGCGGCTGATATGGAAAACTTTCAACGAAACTTCTCAACCGGTGAAGTGGAAATTGAAGATTCTGTGATTTATCACAAAACAGAGTATAAGGAACGGCGTAATCATTATGCATACTATTCTGTAAATGAACCTATCCGGGGTTTTGATACCGATCGTGAAACATTCTTTGGTCTGTATAATGGTTTTGATGAACCGCAAACAGTTCTCGAAGGAGCACCTCGCAATTCAGTAGCTCATGGCTGGTCACCTGTTGCCTCACATTATATTGAAGTTGAGTTACAACCCGGAGAATCGAAAGAATTGGTATATGTGTTGGGATATGTTGAAAATGCTGATGATGAAAAATGGGAGAGTAAGAACATTATTAATAAATCCAAAGCTAAAGCCACTATTGAACGATTTAATACGGCCGAAAAAGTTGACATTGCCCTGGCAGAACTGCGAGCATATTGGGATAAATTGCTGAATGTTTTCACCCTCAAATCGGGAGAAGATAAGCTTGACAGAATGGTCAATATCTGGAATCAGTACCAATGTATGATTACTTTTTGTTTCTCCCGTTCTGCTTCGTTTTTTGAAAGTGGCATTGGACGCGGAATGGGTTTTCGTGACTCTAATCAGGATCTGGTAGGTTTTGTTCATCAAATACCCGAACGGGCACGTGAACGAATCATTGATATTGCTTCCACTCAATTCTCCGATGGAGGGTGCTATCATCAATATCAACCGTTGACTAAAAAAGGAAATAACGAAATTGGACAAGGATTTAATGATGATCCAATGTGGTTGATTTTTGGAACAACAAGTTATGTTAAAGAATCAGGTGATTTCAGCATTCTTGATGAACCGGTACCTTTTGATAACAAGGCAGGCTCTGAAGTTTCTCTTTTCAATCATCTTAAAGTATCTTTCGATCACGTTATAAACAATCTGGGACCTCATGGCTTGCCTCTAAGTGGTCGTGCCGACTGGAATGACTGTCTGAACCTGAATTGCTTCTCAAGCGATCCAAATGAAAGTTTCCAGACTACCGAAAATAAGACCGAGGGTAGCAAAGCGGAAAGTTTGATGATTGCCGGACTGTTTGTAGTTTGTGGACGTGATTACGTTGAATTATGTAATCAGGTGGGTAATCTGGCTGAAACTGATCGTGCTCAACATCATATCGATGCAATGGTAGAAGTAGTAAAAAAGTATGGCTGGGATGGTGATTGGTTTATCCGTGCGTATGATTATTATGGACGGAAAGTCGGCTCGGTTGAAAATGAAGAGTCTAAGATATTTATAGAATCAAATGGATGGTGCACCATGGCTGGTATTGGTCAGGAAGAAGGAATGGTTGCTAAAGCTCTCGATTCTGTAAAAGAACGACTGGACAGTGATCATGGTATTGTATTAAACAATCCGCCATTTACCAGATATTATATCGAATATGGTGAAATATCAACCTATCCTCCGGGTTATAAAGAAAATGCAGGTGTATTCTGTCACAATAATCCGTGGATTATGATAGGTGAAACAGTTCAGGGTCGTGGTGACAGGGCCTGGGAGTATTTTCGTAAAATTTGTCCTTCTTATCTTGAAGAAATCAGCGATTTGCACAAAACAGAACCTTACGTTTATGCCCAAATGATAGCAGGAAAAGATGCATTCCTCCCGGGTGAAGCTAAAAACTCATGGCTAACCGGAACTGCAGCCTGGAACTATTATGCCATTACACAATATATTCTTGGTATTCGTCCTACGTATAATGGTTTGATCGTCAATCCATGTATACCTCCAGAATGGAAGGGCTTTTGTGTTACCCGACAATTCCGTGGTGCAACTTACGAGATTGAAGTGAAAAACCCCAATGGTGGGATGAAAGGGGTTGCATCACTGACAATTGATGGACTACTCATAGAAGGAGATATTATTCCATTGATGCCTAAAGGGAAAATTTATAAAGTGGAAGTTGTTATGTTGTAAGAATAGAGCTTTAAGTAATTGAAAATGGAAAATGAATTATTAACCGGGTACTGACAAGTAATCATGATAGGTATACAACCAGATTATTCAATTCCTAAATTACTTATCCTGGAAGCCTTTTAATTTAAAATGGTACAAATAAATTCAATTAAAATAAGAAGACCGTGAAAATCAATTGATTTTCACGGTCTTCTTATTTATTATCAATATCATAATTACTTAAAATCATTCCAGTTTGTACTTAGCATACTCCCTTTTTTTGCAAACTCAGTATGCATGCCAAAGCAAGCAGACAGAATTTGAGGTGTATGTGTTGGACCCGAAAGATCAAGATAATCACGCAACATTTGTTTGTATTCCGGTGCTACACAATTTTCAATCATTTCTTCAGCACGTTGAATAGGAGATTTCCCACGGAAATCAGCAATACCGTGTTCGGTAATAATGACATTCACTGAATGTTCGGTTTGGTCAACATGCGAAACCATCGGTACAATTGAACTAATTTTGCCTCCTTTTGCAGTTGATGGAGTGGTGAAAATAGATATGTAGGCATTCCGTGTGAAATCTGCCGAACCACCAATTCCATTCATCATTTTAGCTCCCAAAACATGAGTGCTGTTTACATTTCCAAAAAGATCGGCTTCTAATGCAGTATTAATGGTAATAAGTCCTAACCGTCGTGCAATTTCAGGGTTATTTGAAATTTCCTGTGGACGAAGTACTATTTTGTCCCGAAAGAAATCTAAATCGGCATAAATACTTTCCAGTACCGCATTGGTAACAGTAAGTGAACAACCGCTTGCAAATTTCACATTCCCCTGACGAATCAAATCAATTACTGCATCCTGAATTACTTCGGTATACATTTCAAAAGGTGGGATATCAGGATTTGCTCCCAAAGAAGACATGACCGCATTTGCGATATTCCCAACACCGGATTGAATTGGTAAAAACTCTTTAGGAATGCGGCCTGTTTTAATTTCATTGGCAAGAAAAGAAGCTACGTTTGCCCCGATTTTATCAGTAATTTCATCGGTAGCTGAAAATCCTCCCACTTCATCATGACGGTCGGTTTTAACAACACAGATTATTTTGGAAGGGTCAACTTTTAATACAGGAGAACCTATGCGATCAGAAGGAGAATAAATTGGTATTTCCCTGCGATAAGGTGGATCCAGCGGTTGATAATTATCGTGAAATCCACGAAGTTCTTTTGGATGATGATGATTCCACTCAATTATGATAAAATCGGCTAACTGTACCAGGGTTGGTGAAATTCCAACACCCGAGGTGAGAACCATTTCGCCATCTTCAGTCAGATCGCATACTTCAATAATTGCAAATTTAGGTTTTGGCATAAATCCAAAACGTAATTCCTGTGCCAACATAGAAAGATGCATGTCAAAATAAGGTGCCCTTTCAGCATTTAATGCCACTCTTAAATCTTTATTCGATTGGTAAGGAGTCCGGAATAATATTGCATTGGCACGTGCAAGTGCTCC
>Ga0302215_10000462_pt1 | contig 29695 bp, 25 predicted proteins | sample II_Fen_N3_1_FD_194580 | JGI IMG/M metagenome (GOLD analysis project Ga0302215, IMG submission 194580) | Peat permafrost microbial communities from Stordalen Mire near Abisko, Sweden - II_Fen_N3_1 | ecosystem: Environmental > Terrestrial > Soil > Wetlands > Permafrost | place: Sweden: Abisko... | reverse complement strand
CTGGACTTGTATTTACAACCCGCAAAACGGATGGGACATTGAATACCGGAAATAAAATTCCTGCCCAAACCTGGATGTTGCCCCGTGGGTATCTGGCTTTGTGTGAGAATGCTGATTCGGTGCGGAATTATCATCATTGTCCTTTGGAAGCGAATATTCTCACTACCGGTTGGTCGAGCCTCAACAACGAAAGCGCTACGATTGTATTGACTGATGCCACGAAAGATACGATTTACGATGAACTGACTTACAACACGAAATGGCATCATGTGCTCGTAAAGAATCCCAAGGGAGTCGCATTGGAACGTATCAACCCTCAATTACCTACGCAGGATGTGGCATCGTGGCATTCGGCTGCTTCGGAAGTAAATTACGGTACACCGGGCTTCCTGAATTCGCAGTATCGTGATATTTTGTCCGACAACCTGAAAAAAAAGACGGTTTGGCTTGAACCGGAGGCTTTTTCGCCCGATAATGATGGTATTGATGATGTTTGTTTCGTTAAATATAAAACCGATGCGGATGGATATGTTGCAAATGCAATCATTTTAAACGCTGTTGGCGTAAAAGTTTATCATTTAGCAACAAATATATTGCTTTCGAGCGAAGGCTTTTTAAGTTGGGATGGACGAACCGATGCGGGAAGGATAACAAATACAGGTGTTTATGTCCTTTATTTTGAAATGTTTAACCCCAAAACAGGAGCCAGAAAGCAATTAAAACTTCCTGTTGTAGTTTCATCGAGATAATTTTGAATTATTAACGTGTTATAATCCAACAAATCAGCTATCTTTGCAGCGTTTTTTTAGTTAGGCTACCTCTAGCTCCTGAAAGCGAACTGTATCAGGGTTTTTAAAATCTGGAAATAAATAATATTAATATACTAAAGTAACTCTGTTCTCCTTCAGGGAATAGGGGTTTAATTAATTTGAAAATGGAAAAAGTAAGTTACGCATTGGGTTTAAGTTTGGGTAATAACTTGTTGGGAAGTGGAGTTACAGCTCTTGATTCAGCCAGGTTAGCCAAAGGAATTCAAGATGTATTAGATCAAAAACAACCGGAAATAAGCTTCGAAGAAGCTCAGGCTGTTATCAATGATTTCTTTCAGGGATTGCAAGCAAAAATGACTGAAAAAGCACAAGCCGAAGGAATAGCCTTTTTGGCCGAAAATGCAAAACGTGCGGAAGTAGTTACTACTGCCAGCGGCTTGCAATATGAAATTCTTACAGTAGCCGAAGGAGCAATTCCAACTGCATCGGATAGCGTAAAAGTACATTACCACGGTATGTTGGTTGATGGAAACGTATTCGACAGCTCGGTTAATCGTGGCGAACCAGCTACATTTGGTGTTACTCAGGTAATCAGTGGATGGGTTGAAGCATTGCAGTTAATGCCTGTAGGTTCGAAATGGAAATTATTTATTCCGTCAGAACTGGCTTATGGTGCACAAGGAGCAGGACAATCGATCGCTCCACATTCAACCTTAATTTTCGAAGTAGAATTATTGGCAATCGTATAATATCAAAAAATCTTAAAAAATAATCAGAATAAAAAAATGAAAAAGACAGTATTTATTTTAGCAGCTATTACTTTGGTATTTGCGTCGGCAAATGCAAAAGACAAAAAGAAAAATGCAAAAGACGTAGCACCAGTTGCATGTACAAAAGTATTTATGAACGATGTTGACTCAATGAGTTATGCGTTGGGTATGAATGTTGGTACCGATTTCTCAAAAAATATTAAAGGAATTCCCGGAGGAAAATCAAATATCGATTTATTGGTAAAAGGTTTTTCTGCAGCAATGAAAGGTGACTCAACGTTGTTGAAACCTGAAGTAGCAACAGAATTCTTCAAAAACTATATTGCAAAAGCGCAAGCAAAAGATTTGGATGCTAAAAAGTTAGAAGGTCAACAATTTTTAGCTACAAATATGACTAAAGAAGGTGTGAAAACAACTTCAAGCGGTTTACAATATCAAATTCTTACTCCTGCCGAAGGCCCAAAACCAAAAGCAACTGACTCGGTAACTGTTCACTATCAGGGATTCTTGTTGGATGGAAAAAAATTCGACAGCTCAATTGACCGCGGTCAACCAATCACTTTCCCATTGAACCAGGTTATTCCGGGTTGGACAGAAGGCGTACAGTTAATGTCAGTAGGTTCAAAATATAAATTCTTTGTTCCTTACAAATTGGGTTACGGCGAACAAGGTGCAGGCAACGGAGCGATCCCTGGTTTTGCAACTTTGATTTTCGAAGTAGAATTGATAGCTATCAAACCATTTGTTGAAAAAGCACCTGCTACTATACAAGTTGAAGCACCTGTAAAAGCTAAAACAGCTGTAAAGGCTAAAAGTCGCAAAAAATAATTTCGTATTAAAATAATATTCAAAAAAATAAATCAAATGAAAAAACAAAGTATTTTCTCGTTGGTGGCACTGGTTGCCATTTTTGTACTTACTTCGTGCAATAAATACGAAGCCAAAACTGCCTCATTGAAAACTCAGAACGACAGTTTGAACTATGCATTGGGTTTGGCTAATGGTGAAGGTATCAAAGGCTACTATTTAACTAAAGACTCATCTGAAAAACCAATTAAGGCCTTGATGAAAGCATTAGACAAAGCCTACAAAGGTGGAGCTAATAAAGGCGAAATGTACAAATTGGGTCTTGAAATCGGTAACTCATTCAAACAACAAAAAGCAAAAGGTTTGATGGGTGATTCTACACTTACTTTCAATGACAAACTGGTAAAACAAGGTTTAGTAAATGCATTGAATGGATTTAAAGAAGGTATGACTCCTCAGGAAGCTCAGGCATACATTCAAAAAACCATGATGAAAATTCAGGCAGCTAAAGCACCTATGCAACCAGCACCGGGTCAGGGACAGGCACCTCAACAAGCTCCACAGCAAGAGGCTCCTCAACAAGCACCAAAACAATAAGTAACATTAATCATTCAACAAATTAAAAATACACAGACAAATGAAAAATCTGAAAATATTTTTCGCGGTAGCATTGGTAGCCGCTCTTGCTTTTTCTTCGTGCAAAAGCAATAAAACAGAATTACCGGCTCTTAAAACTCAACTTGACAGTTTGAACTATGCATTTGGTGTTGCTAACGGTGATGGTATCAAAAACTATTATATCAAAGGTGACTCTGCCAAAAAATCAATCGAAGCTTTATTGGCCGGAATGAGCGAAGGCATGAAAGGTGAAGTTGTAAAAGAAAATGTAGAATTAGTTGATCTTGGAACAAAAATCGGTTCTTCGTTGAAAGACCAACAGAAATCAGGTTTACTTGGCGATTCAACATTGAAAGTTGATATCGATATAATTAAACAAGGTTTGGTGAACGGATTGAGAGGATCTAAAATACAAATGACTGCTGCAGAAGCTCAAGCTTATTTGCAAAAAACAATGATGGCTCGTCAGGCTAAAAAAATGGAATCACAATTTGGTGCCAACAAAACTGCCGGCGAAAAATTCTTAGCTGAAAACACTAAGAAAGCAGGTGTAACTACTACTGCCAGCGGTTTGCAATATGAAGTTATCACAAAAGGTAACGGCCCTATCCCAACAGCTGAAAGCAAAGTAAAAGTAAACTACCACGGAACATTGATCGATGGTACTGTATTCGATAGCTCAGTACAACGCAAAGCTCCGGTTGTTTTCCCTGTTACTGGTGTAATCCCGGGTTGGACAGAAGCATTGAAATTGATGCCCGTAGGTTCAAAATGGAAATTGTATGTACCACAACAATTGGCTTATGGTAGCCAGGATCGTGGTGCTATCAAACCATTCTCTATGTTGATTTTCGAAGTTGAATTGCTTTCAATTGAAAAAGATACTCCAGCTGCTCCTCAAATGAGTGCAGAGCAAATGCAACAAATGCAACAGCAAATGAAACAACAACGATAGTTTATTGTTGATAGCTAAAAAGCCGGAGTGAAAATTCACTCCGGCTTTTTTTATTGTCAAAACGATAGGTGAAATATACAAAATTCTATCTTTTATTCTTAATTTTCAATTTTTAGTGATTATAATCTTTAAATTGCCATTTATTTTGTATAATTTTGCTGCCTAAATGATAAACAAAAATCAATTGCCATGGAAAAGATAGATCAATTAGACCGAAAAATTCTTCAAATTATCACTCAGAATGCACGTATGCCTTTTAAAGACGTGGCCGAAGAGTGTGGAGTATCCCGCGCAGCTATTCATCAACGTGTACAACGCTTGATAGACATTGACGTAATTACCGGTTCGGGTTATACAGTGAATCCTAAAATGCTTGGATTCCAAATGTGTGCTTATATTGGTATTACATTGGAGCGTGGTTCCATGTACAAAGAAGTGGTACTTGAACTTGAAAAAATTCCTGAAATTGTTGAATCTCAATATACACTTGGATCATATACTATTCTGATTAAGTTGTATGCCAAAAATGACATGCACCTAATGGAATTGCTGAATGGTAGAATTCAGGAAATACCGGGCGTTGCAACTACGGAAACACTTACTTCGTTGGATCAACGTATCAAGAGAACTATTCCAATAGAGTGACCCCTAAATCCCCAAATGGGGACTTAAGAATATTAGATTAAAATTAAAGTAAAAAGAATATAAAAGACGACTCTTCAAGTCCCCCTTTGGGGGATTTAGGGGGTCGGGAGAGATGTTTATGGAAACAGTCGTTAGTGGCATTCGCCCAACCGGAAACCTTCACTTAGGAAATTATTTTGGCGCCTTGCGCAATTTTCTGACAATGCAAAACGAGCATAACTGCTACTTTTTCATTGCCGATTATCATTCACTTACCACACACCCAACTCCCGGCGATTTACATGGAAATGTTCGTCAGATTTTGGTAGAATATCTGGCTGCTGGACTCGATCCTGAAAAAGCAACACTTTATATTCAGAGCGATGTGCCCGAAGTGGCCGAATTGTATTTGTTCCTGAACATGAATGCATACATTGGAGAGTTGGAACGTTGTACTTCGTTTAAAGATAAAATTCGTCAGCAACCCGAAAATGTAAATGCCGGACTTTTGACTTACCCAACGCTTATGGCAGCGGATATACTTATTCACCGTGCTACGAAAGTGCCGGTAGGTAAAGATCAGGAACAGCACCTTGAGATGACCCGTACATTTGGAAACCGTTTCAACCGCTTGTATAATGTAGAGTATTTTCCTGAACCGCAAGCATTCAATTTTGGCAATGAATTGGTAAAGATTCCGGGACTAAACGGAAGTGGAAAAATGGGAAAATCGGAAGGTGAAGGCAATGCTATTTACTTTGCCGACGAGCCTGAAGCAATTCGCAAAAAAGTAATGAAAGCTGTAACCGATAGTGGTCCGACAGAACCAAATCAGCCCAGACCTGATGCAATTCAGAATATCTTTCAACTGATGAAGGTTGTTTCGGCTCCGGAAACCTACAATTTCTTCGACGAAATGTACAATACCTGCCAGATTCGTTATGGTGATATGAAAAAGCAATTGGCTGTAGATATGATTGCTTTTACAGAGCCCATGCGTGAACGAATTAAAGCCATCTCAGCCGACGAAGCATATGTGTCAAAGGTTGCTCGCCTTGGCAAAGAGAAAGCGCAGGAAAACGCCGCAAAAACCATTCGCGAAGTGCGCGAGATTATTGGGTTTAAACGATTCTGATTAATTTATAGTCGAAAGCTATGTATATAAAAAAAGCCTGTTCCAATAATGGAACAGGCTTTTTCTTTGTAATAAGTACAACAATTCTATATATTGTAAACAAATGTATATTTTTGCGTATTATTGTTTACCAACCATTAAATTTAATTGTTATGAAATCACAACATTTATTCGCAGCTCTTTTTGTTTTGACTTTGATTCTTTTCACCTCGTGTGACCCTAATGCAATTGAAAGTAGTTCAAATTATTGGAATTCGAATTCATTGGTTCGTGCCCAACTGAGTGGTAAGGTTAAAACACTTACAACCAATAATGGATCTAATGTTTCCAGTTTCAATGAGGAAGGTTTTTTGACCAGCGTTGTTTATACTGCAGAAGGTGGAACCACAACCACAACCTACAACTACTCATCTGGCGGTGAGTTGTCCAGTATGAATGTAAGTTCAAATATGACTACTCCGGCTACTACATATTCTACGTTATATGAATATCAAAATATAGGAAAATTTGTTGTTGAATTTCCCTTTCCTGAACATTTAGTAATGAGTGGATTAGCTCCTAATCTTAAATCGGCTACAACTAACGGAAATTATGGAAGCATTGTTACTTACACTTTTGATGGTGATAAATTAACAATACTTACTATTTCTACAATAGGGATAATTAGCTACCGTGATACAGCTTATGCTACCTATAGTGGACAGTATCCTGTTTCAATGACAAATAATGGAAGTTATGCAAAAAATATAACATATGCCTCAAACGGTATGTTTAAATCACTTACAACAGGTTATCAGGGGGCATCAAACGAAACTAATTATTATTTCAAATCGGATGATAAATTTTCATTGACTGATTCAATCGTTAGTAACTATGGTACAACCCGTTATTCTCAGAAATACACATACGATTCTCATAAAAATATTTCTAGTATAGTTTATTCTGATGGGTCAGTCTCAAACTACAGCTATGTTTATGATTCGCAAGGTAACTGGACATCAAAAACATCAACTATGTCAGGCACATCTACGGGTTCTTCCACTGAAACACGCACAATAACTTATTGGTAATATATTCTTGGTTTAAACAAAAAAGCCTGTTCCATAATCTGGAGCAGGCTTTTCTGTAATAAGAGTTTATTTCTTTTATTTCAGAATAAATCGTTCAATTACTTCGGCTACTCCATTGTCTTCGTTTGAGGCAACAATAAAATCGGCATGATGGCGAAGGTCGTCGCTTACATTATCCACCCAAATACCCAGTCCGGCATATTCTTTCTTTATAACAGCCATTACATCTGAATAAATATTGATTGTTTGGTGATTTCCAATCAATTTATGCAAATTATATATAAATAATTAAAAACATTGTTATTTATAGTTTATATATCAAAACTCATAAAATATCAAATAAGGCAGACTATTCTGTTTGTAGTATGCGCAGCATTTCTCTCCACCAATCCTACATTTCCACAATATTCTCTTTTGCGAAATAAGTTAGAGTATCTAAATAGAATAGACAAAATTCTATTTAAGTGTAATTATTACAAAAAAGAAGTAAAACATTTATAGTAATTCTTTTGTTCCCTAAATCTAATACGTTCTTTTTTTTTGAAAGCATTAACAACTAGTAGATTAAGCAATTTTTCAGAGTATTAATTTAAAAATTTGTAATTATGAAAAAAGTCTTTACTTTCTTTCTAATGGGCATTTTATTGACATTTAATGCTGTAGATGCAACCGATGTTTCCGGTACACTTATTTCGAACACCAACTGGACTTCTGCACAAAGTCCGTATGTTGTTACAGGAAATATAACAGTTAACTCTGGTGTAACCCTAAAGATTGATAGCGGGGTTGTGATAAAGTTTAATTCGAATCAGGGAATTTATGTAAACGGTACACTCAAAGCACGCAAAACCCTATTTACTTCCAATGTAACTCCATTAGCGAAAGGAGCCTGGAGTCAGATTCAGTCAAGCCTTTCAACAACTATAATTACGTTAGATACTTGTAATATGGAGTACGGAGGATATGGAGGCAATGGTACAATTTACGCTTATCAGGGCACTGTCTCTTTAAAAAGTACCTCTATAAATAATTCGTCCTCAGCAGGGATTCAATTGAATTCATCGACAGTAAATATCCAAAACTCTTCTATTTCCGGCAGTGACTGGCCTTTGGTCTATGTAAATAATTCGGTGTTGCACAACAATGGTGGAAATAATTTCACAGGCAACAAGCACGATGCTGCCTATATTTATTTTTCAAGTCTTAGTTCCAACTGGAATTTGGAACAACTGGCAATTCCGTATGTTTTTTATTCCAGCTTTACTATAAACAATACTGGAAACATGACTATTGCTAGTGGTAATTCCTTAAAGTCTTCCAGCTGGATTTATGTAGACGGAATACTTAATGCAGTTGCTGCTAAGAACCAGAAAATCATATTTACGTCCGCAAATAATGATAATGTCGGCGGTGATACGAACACAGACGGAGTGGCTACTTTTCCGGCAAGAGGTTCATGGGGCGGTATTTACTTCCGGGATGGATCTGTTGATGCTTCTTGTATTTTGAGGCGTTGTGATATCACTTTTGGCGGTAGTGGCAACCGAGGCGGAATAATCATTGAAAATGCAAATAGCACAATTGATTCCTGTTATTTAGCCAATAACTATTACGGTGCTGAAATTGATGGTGTAAGTTATCCCAACTTCAAGAATAATGTTATTGCAAGCAGTCAGGTTGTGCCTATTGCTATGACATTCGACGCAAATCCGGTCTTCCTGAACAATTCATTTTCATTTTCGGATAATCAATATGATGCTATCGGATTATTGGGTGGAACTCTGGGAGCAAATTCGCATCTGATTCAAAGGGATGTAACCGGTATTCCAAACATTACTTATTTAATGTTGGGCGATTTGATAATTCCTCAGAGTTACACCTTGACAATTGATACGGGAATTGTAGTAAAATCGACCTACTATGGCATAACTGTAAGAGGTGCTTTGGTGGCAAACGGAGGTGCAGGTTCTAAACAAATTATTTTCACTTCGGTAAAGGATGATTTTGCCGGAAACCCGGTTGACACAAACAAAGATGGTACGCAAACTAATCCTGCAAGATCAGATTGGCGTGGTATTACCTTTGAAGATACCAGTGATGATACAAAGTGTTTACTCAATTACTGTCAGGTAAAATATGCAACGTCTTATGGATATTATGGCTCGAATTATATAAGTGGAGCCGTTAATACCATTAATGCTTCGCCTACCATAACGAACTGTATAATTAAAGATGCTACGTATGGTTTAATTGCTTATCAGGCATCGAATCCAATTGTAAACAATACTGAATTCGCGAATTCGCAATACACACCGATTGTCATATCAGTATCGGCAAATCCGACTTTCGCAAACATTAAGTTTACCAATAATGCCTGGACAGCTTTGGGCCTTATGGGTGAAATTGTTGGAATCAACGGTACGATTGGGAAACGAAATATAGCGGGCTACAATAACATAACCTATGTGTTGCTCGGTGACCTGACTATTAATTCGGGGATCAATGTTACGGTTAATCCAGGTGTAGTTATCAAAATGCAAAACAATATATATGTAGATGGTGGATTCAAAGCAAATGGTTTGGTGAACGATTCCATCACTTTTACATCTATAAATGATGATAATTATGGCGTGCCAAAAGATACCAGAAACGATGGGAATGCAACTGCTCCGGATAAAGGTAATTGGGGAAGCATTTATTTCCGTGCAACCACGGATGATGCTTTCAGTACCATCAATTACTGCAAGATATTTTACGGGGGTAATGGGGGAAATCAGGGAATACTTTCTTTTATCGATGCCGGAAATACAATTTCTAATACTGTGATAAGTGATAGTTATTACTATGGAATGCGTTTCGATGGTTCGTCCACTCCTACATGTACAAACAATGTAACCATTAAGAATTGCAGGCTTGACCCGATAGCCATGTCGCTGACTTCTAACCCGAAATTCAACTTCTCGTCTCCTCTCTTTGCCTCGTTGGGTAATGGGAGTAATGGAATTAGAATTGTTGAAGGAAACTTGTCAACTAACGCCACTCTTACCCGACGTGATGTGGGAGGAATATACAACGTAGCTTATATCATTGATAATTTAACTGTTATGCCAAATACAACGCTAACAATTGGAGAAGGAGTTGTACTCAAATTTACAAATTACTACAACAACATAATTGTAAATGGAGCTTTGGTGGCAGATGGCAGTGTTGCCTTACCAATAGTCTTTACATCCATCAAAGACGACTCGAAAGGGGGTGACACGAATGGTGATGGTAATAGCACAGCACCTGCAAAAGGGAATTGGGATGATATTCAGTTTAATAGTTCAGGACTTGATGCTTCCAATTTGTTGAGAAACTGTGTCTTCAATTATGGAGGTAGCGGTTATTATGATGTAAGTGGCTATAAAAATTACGGTAATATAAAGGTATTTGATGCAAAAGTTACTATTGACAGTTGTCGAATTGAACATTCATCTACAAGCGCCATTGGAATATATGGAAGTGCAACACCAGTTATTACAAACAACGAAATCAACAACATTGATAATACACCAATTACAATGAGTATGTTTTCAAATCCCACTTTCACGAACAATAAAACGTCGAATATAGGAATTAATGCCATAGGAATTGTCCCTGAGAATTTCTCAGTTGACGCCACAATTCCTAAACGTGATTTTGGAGGATATACAAATATGACCTATTATGCTTATGGAACAATGACTGTAAATTCGGGGACACAAATTACAATACCTAAAGGAATTGTTTTCAAATCCAGAGGTGTTTCAGTATTTGATATTTCAGGTAGGATAACGATAGCCGGTACAGCATTGGAACCCGTAGTTTTTACACATGAATATGACGATAAGTATGGCAATCCGTTTGATACGAATAACAACGGATCTACAACGCTGCCGTATATTGGTTCCTATGGATTGACTTTTGAGGATATTAGTAACGATTTGAGTACGGTTAGTCACGCTATTTTCAACTATTACGACAGAGGCATACAATTGTTACAAGCTTCTCCAAGTATCCAAAACAGTACTTTTCAAAACTGTAACTGGGGTGTTATTTTAAATGGCGTTTCAAATCCGATTGTTGACAACAACGCATTTAATAATTTAATCTATACTCCTATTTGCATTTCGTTGGTTTCTTATCCATCTTCTTCGGTGGGTAATACACTTTCGGGAAGTACCTACAAAGCCATTGGAGTTATTTCAGAAGAATTGGTTCAGGATGCAAGTTTGGAGAAAAGAAATTTTGCCGGAATAAATAATATACCTTATTATTTTTCGGGCAATTATACGGTTGGAACCAGTGTAACCCTGACAGTAAAGCCGGGAGTAGTTTGTAAATTTGCCGATTGGGCACTACTTGATGTTAAACGTGGTTTAATGGCTCAGGGTGGATCAACGCCCGACAGTACCATTGTTTTCACTTCTTACAAGGATGATTTTTATGGTGGTGATACTAACTCTGATAGTACAGCTACAACTCCAAAATCGGGTTATCGTTGGTATGGAATTAATTTTGAAGATGTAGCTCTTGACAATTTATGTAAATTGGATCATTGTATCATTAAGTATGCTGGATATTATAATACAAATGGAGCAGTTTCAATGACGGCAGCCAGTCCAACAATTACTAATTGTTTGATTTCGGAAAACACCAATGGTGTAGTAATCAATGGATCTTCAAATCCAAAGATTAATTATTGCGATTTCTTTAACAATACATCTTACGCCGTAAATAATGTCAACAAAGCTTTTGATGTTGATGCAACCAATTGTTGGTGGGGCGATAACAGCGGACCAACTCACGCATCGAATCCGGGTGGAAAGGGTGGTTTAATCTCGGATAAAGTAATCTACTCTCCATGGAAGTCAGCGGGTACGATTAATCCATTGGTGGGTGATGTCAGCTTAAACGGTATTGTACAGGCTTACGATGCGTCATTAGTTCTTCAAAAAGTGGTTAGCTCAATAACGCTTTCTCCACTTCAACTAAAAGTAGCCGATGTGAGCGGTGATGGAAATGTAACTTCATTTGATGCCTCACTCATCTTGCAATATGTTGCAGGTATAAACAGTGTATTCCCTGCTGAAATGAAGAGTAAGGCCGTTCAAAACGATGTGGTTCTTTCGTACGGATCTGCTACTGTAAATCAGGATCATACATTCACAGTTCCCGTAATGGTTGACAATGCTGCGCAAAGTCTGGGACTGGATATTGCAACTACGTTCGACAGAGCCGTTCTTGAAGCAGTAGCAGTAAGTTCAGGATCAGATATAGGTAACCGTTTATTTGCTTCAAACATCGACAAAAACTCCGGTAAAATTGGAATTGCCATCGCAGGAACAGAACGGTTGAACAATCAGTCCGTAGTGGCCAATATCACCTTTAAATTGGCCGGAAATGTTGCCTCTAATACCGTTACAACTTTAGGAGTTGACAAATTCTTGTCGAACGAAGTCGATTATAGTTCATTTGCCATTTCGAAGGCAATTCAAATCAGTGAATTGGTTTCGGGATTAAATGCATTGAATGAAAATGTGTCGTTTGCCATTTATCCTAATCCAGTAAAATCTGTTTCGAAGATTTATTACAATGTGTCGGAAAATGGAACTCGGGTTACAATGAAGTTGTATGACATAACTGGAAAGGAAGTAGAAATTCTGGTTAATGCCACACAATGTGTAGGTAATTATTCAATTGATTTGAACAGAAAAGCGAGTGGAATTTATTTCTTGAGAATGACTTCGGGAAATGAAACCAAAACTCAAAAAGTGATTGTGGAATAGTCGTTTTATTAATCTTTAAAAACTATGATTATGAAACGGAAAATAATAGGAATGCTGCTTCTGCTTTTAATTAGCGGACAGTTTACCCGGGCAATTTCGGTCAGGTTTCCAAACCTGACCGGGGTTGTGGGTGACACACTCACGGTGCCTATGTATGTAGACGATGACCTTACTGGAAACAATGTTCTTTCATTTCAGTTTAATATCGGATATAGCAGTTCCGCCGTTAAGTTGTTGGGAGTATATTCCAATGGGACTATTTCTTCTTCATTTAATGCGTTAAGTGTACATAATGGTTTAAACTCTTTTACAATTATCGGAGCAGGTTCAAGTCCATTGTCAGGAAAAGGAATATTGGTAAATGTCAAGTTGGTACTACTTTATTCAGGCACCTATTTGCAATTCAATAATGGCCAGACCGACAATTACTTTAACGAAGGATTGCCGGGAATGACTTTTACTTATGGCTATATTTCTATTACTCCCAAGCCGGTAATTTATGTAAATCCATCCACAGCTACCATGAATGTTGGAGATATTCAACAGTTCAGTGCTAGTGGCGGAACGGCACCTTATACTTGGTCGGTGAGTGATAATACCATTGCTTCGATTGCAACCGATGGAAAACTGACGGCTTTGAAAAATGGAATTGTACAAGTAACAGCCACTGATGCTAAAGGCTATACCGGTTCATCCGGGAATATTGATAGCAGAAGTTATGCAGTAACAATCCGTGATACCAGCTTTTATCAGAATAATTACATTGAAATACCTGTACTTATTCAGAATTTTGATGCTACGCCGATGTTAGCCGGAAAATTTGTATTCTCATTTAACCAGAATGTAATTGCAATAGACTCTTTGGTAATTGCAAATTCGATTCTTGCAGGCAAAGTGAGTTTAGAATTTTCGAAGCAAAGCGGGAAAGCAACAGTTACGTTTGCAGGAACAACCGGTATCACTAATAGTGGAATCCTTTTTAAGTTGCGGTTTAAAATAGCGGATGTTCCGTATAACGCTTCATATATCTCTATTGACGAAGCATTACTGAACGAAGTGTACGTTCCGAAATTGCGAAATGGATATTTTTCCATAAAAGCACTCCCAGCGTTGTATATCAGCCCAAACTCAGCCGAAATATTCACGGGTGATAATAAGCAATTTACCGTTACAGGTGGAACTACTCCTTATACCTGGGAGATAGAAAATACGACATTGGCAACCACAACCGCTACTGGTTATTTAACGGCAAAATCCGGCGGTAATACTAAGTTGTGGGTTCACGATGTGTATGGGGCCAAAACATCCTGCCCGATTACAATTTGGGATACATGGGTAAATGTCCGCGATTCTTCAGCAGTGGTTAATGGCAGAATATTGACTTTGCCTATTGATTTGGGAAATGTACCAATAGGGAAAGGAGTCTTTTCGCTTTCTGGCAAAGCTTATAGCGGCTTTTCAAAAATTGACAGCATTCGGGTTGTCAATACCGGAACACTTACCCAAAATTGGGCATTTGCAAATAAAACTCAGAAGAATCAGGCAAACTTTGCTATGTCCGGTACTGTTCCGATAACCAATGCAGGAAAGATAGCTCTTGTGAAAATCTTTTTCAACTCATCCATCCAGACTGGTGATGCATTTTATTTAGACTGCAACGAATTGATTCTCAACGAAGGAAATCCAAATGTAAAAGTCAAGTCGGGCTATTTAAGCATTAAGAGTATTCTTACGGGTGTTGATAAAACTGAATTTGTCCCGAAGGTATCGATTTATCCGATTCCGGCTACCGATCAGCTCAATATAAGTATTCCAACTGAATTCAGCACCTCCAGTATTTCTGTGCTTGATTTGTCCGGGAAAACAATTTCGTCTAGAGTTATAACAAATTTCACAGAATCACAATTAGTATTGGACATTCAGTCACTCTGCAAAGGATTTTATTTGTTGAAACTACAAAATCAAAACAATACTTTGTTGTTGAAATTCTTGAAAAACTAAGTCGGATTTGATGAGAATCTTCAAATCTGAAGTTTATAAAAAAGCCTGTTCCAATTAAAGAACAGGCTTTTTGTTATCAGTCTTTGTAGTTTTACTTCAGAATAAACCTTTCCACCACTTCGGCCACTCCATCATCTTCGTTGGAGGCAACGATAAAGTCGGCATGATGGCGAAGGTCGTCACTTACATTATCCACCCAAATGCCCAGTCCGGCATATTGCACCATCGAAAGGTCGTTTCCGGCATTGCCCACGGCTATTACTTCGCTTTGATGAATGCCAAGTTTATTGGCCAAAAAACCAATACTGGCTGCTTTATCAATTCCCCGTGGCATTACTTCCAGGAAAAACGGTTTAGAACGCATTACACTTAAGTCTGTTCGCTCGGCTTTTAGTTTTACTTCTACTTTTATCAGGTAATCGGGATGTTCCAACATTAAGCATTTTACTGCCGGCGAAGTTACTTCGGACTTAAAACTGGGTACTTTGTGGTGTGGTATACCCGTAAGATCAAGTTCCACATCAATGTATTCGGAGTCAGTTTCGGAAATAACGCCTTTGTCCGAATAAGTAAGGATGTGAACCTTGTTTTCAATGCTGAAGTCGTAAAGGCTGTGTATCTCGTCGATTGTCAGGCTTGTTTCAAATAGTACTTCGTTGTTTTTCATCGAAGTTACAACACCGCCGTTATAGGAAACCATGTAGGAATCGTATTGAGCCAGATTCAGTTCTTTGGCATAGCGACTCATGGCGGGAGTAGGTCGGCCGGAGGCAAGTACCAGTTTTACGCCTTGCTTCTGAGCTTGCATCAATAAATCTCTGTTTCGGTCGGAAATGCTATGATCCTGGCGAAGGAGTGTATCATCGAGGTCGAGAACGAGCATTTTATATTTCCCTTCAAACGTTTTTGAAGTGTTTGTTTCTGAATAATTTAATGCCATTGAAAGTTAGTTTTGAAATCGTTGGCAAAAGTAGTTTTTTTTATTGAATATTCCTTTCTGATTTAGATTGATTCTGATAAAGTAGAATTAAATAAGCATTTGTTTTTCTAGGAATTGTTGAAATGCAATTTTGTATGAGTCGGAAATAGGAATATGGGTTTTTCCAAAAATAATCCGATTATGTTCAACCGCTTTTATTTTATCTTTTTGAACGATAAATGATCTGTGAACCCGCATGAATAAATGATCTGGGAGCATTTCCTCCATGACTTTCATGGTTATATGCGATACAATTGGTTTCTCTTCCCCTTCAAGATATATTTTCAGGTAATCTTTCAATCCTTCAATGTATAAAATATTATGGAGTGCTACTTGTACTAGTCGATAATCAGATTTTACAAAGATACAATCAATGGGATTGTTCTCTATTCTTGTTGATTTTATGTTAATTCGATGCCATTGCAAAGCCTTGTTGGCTGAAACTAAGAAGTCAGCATAACCGAAAGGTTTCAACAAATAATCGAGAGCATTCACTTTATAACTCTCAAGAGCATATTGCTCAAAGGCAGTAGTGAAGATAATTTTAGATTTTTCAGGCACTAAGCGGGCAAACTCCATTCCACTCAGTTCGGCCATTTGAATATCGAGGAAAATGACATCAGATGGTGTCTCACGCAACGATTCTACTGCTGCAACGCCAGATGAAAACTTGCCTGTGAGTTGCAGAAAAGGAGTTTTTGTTACATAATTCTCAAGCAACCCGAGCGCCAAAGGTTCATCGTCAATAATAAAGCAAGTGAGCATCATAATTGAGTGATTTGATAAAGTGGAATAATCAGTTCAGCAACAAATAATTCACCTTCTTTTTCAATACGCAAAATATGTTTGTGGGGATAAAGGATTTCCAGTCTGCGGCGTAGATTTTCCAACCCAATGCCAGACCCGCTTTGATCCGATTCATCTTTTGGAAAATAACTGTTTTTGATGCTGCAATTAAGTTGTTTGTCGTCATTCTGATGAATGTCAATTGAGATATACGATGGCAGTGATGGACTAATGCCATGTTTAAATGCATTCTCAATGAGCGTAATAAACAGGAGTGGGGCTACTGTTTTAGTTATTTCAGACACGTTGATATTTATATGCATATCTACATCGGGGTTAAGCCTGATTCGCATTAATTCAACATAATTACGTATAAAATTTAGTTCCCGTTCAACCGGCACAAAGTTGCCATCATTTTCATACAGCACATAGCGAAGAAGCTTGCTTAACTCGAGCATGGACTCCTGAGCTTTATCAGGACTTACAGCAATTAATGCATATATATTGTTGAGGGTATTAAATAGAAAATGCGGATTAAGTTGCTGTCTGAGATTTTTAAGTTCCGCTTCAGTGCGTTCTTTCTTTTCTTCCTGTCTTTCCGCTTCAGTTTTGTACCATTTACCAGTCATTTTTGTCGCCATACTTAATCCCAGAGTTAGCAACATCGAGAAAACATCTCCAATCATCGATAATGTTTGTCTGGGAATCAGTGTTGGAGGAGTTTTATACCTTGGATTTAGTACTAAAGGTGAAGTTTCCTTCCAAAAATACACAGCAGCACCAACACAAAGTATTAAAATGAAATTACTGCCTATAAATTTCCAGGTTTTTTGCCTGAATAAATAATGCTCAATCAGTATAAAATAATTGACATAAAAAACAATCATTAATGATGCAATAATAACAATATGATGCAGCATTTTTTGTAAAATATCTGTATCGTTATACTTCCAGAAAATAAGAAATGGAAGTATAATTATGAATCCCCACGCAGCCAAATGAATGAGAATTTGAATGATTTTATTGTTTCGTTGTTGTGTCATGTTGAAGTTTCAGTTTTGCAAAGATAGAAAATTGTTTAAAGAAAAGGGATAGGTTTTGCAACTTTATTAGAGGCTGTTATTATTCGTAACGCAGAGCTTCAATAGGGTCCATTTGAGAAGCTTTTTTAGCCGGATACCAACCAAAGAACACGCCAATCATAGTACAAACCACAAAAGATAAAATCACCGAATAAGGTTCAATTGATATAGGCCACGAAATAGCCAGTTTGACCAGGCCGGAAATACCTATTCCAATGATTACACCAATAATACCGCCTGTAAAGCTGATTAAAATGGCTTCAATCATAAACTGCGCCAGAATATCTTTTCCTTTGGCACCAATAGCCATACGCAGTCCGATTTCACGGGTTCGTTCGGTAACGGAAACATACATGATGTTCATGATTCCGATTCCACCAACCAGTAATGAAATGCCTGCAATACAAGCCAATAAAATGGTCAATATGTCGGTGGTAGAAGTAAGCATGGTACTTAATTCCTTTTGTGAGCGGACATTAAAATCATCCGGATCATTGGCTTTTAATTTATGATTCGTTCGCAATATAGTTTCAATTTCGTCGGTGGCCTTATCGGTTACATCTTCCGACAGTGCTGAAGTAAAAAGTCCCTGAATGTAAGTTATAGCCAATACCCTTTTTTGAATAGTGGTATATGGTGCCAGCACTATGTTGTCCTGATCCATTCCCATGGTATTATATCCCTTTTCTTTCAATGTTCCGATAATGGTAAATGGAATTTTATTAAACCGGATTACTTTGCCGACAGGATTTTCACCGTTTGGAAATAAATTCTTGATTATTGTTTTCCCTACTAGACAAACTTTGGCTGCACTTGCAACTTGTTGTCTAGAAAAAACATTCCCCTGATCGACGGTGAGTTTTCTTATATCAAGGTATTCCGGAGTAACTCCAGATATGTTTGCCGGATAATTGTTTCCGGCATAGATAAATTGTCCACCGCTGCTCACCGATGGCGAAACAGCTGCAATATAGGACGTCTTGTCACGAAGAGAAAAATAATCTTCCAGTTTAAGCGACTGCATATCACTGCTGCTTTGGCGGACGCCTCCCATCATTCCTGCACCGGGTTGAATCATAATCATGTTTGAACCCATATCAGAAATTTGTGACTGGATGCTTTTTTTCGAACCCTGACCAATGGCTAACATGGTAATAACCGATCCTACTCCGATGATAATTCCTAACATGGTCAGGAAAGCTCTCATTTTATTGTTGTTGAGTGCCCGAAGCGATATTTTAATAAGATTTCCTATATTCATAGTGTTTATTTTTTAGACAACTTTTCCAAAGTTTTAAACGTTGGAAAAGTTAGAAGTATTATTTTAATCTTCCTGTTTAGGCAGAGCATCCAGCATTTTCTTAGCCGATTCAATTTGTTTATTTGGTTCATCTTTGATGACTTTCCCATCGCGCAGTATTATGTTTCGACTTGTAAATGCAGCCAGTTCTGGATTATGTGTTACAAAAATGATTGTTCGCCCTTTTTCGTGTAATTCCTGAAATAATACCATAATTTCGTAAGCTGTTCGCGTATCCAGATTTCCGGTAGCTTCATCGGCCAGTATCAGCACCGGGTCATTTACCAATGCCCGGGCAATGGCAACACGTTGCATTTGTCCACCGGACATTTGGTTCGATTTGTGGTATAAGCGGTCGCTCAATCCAACTGCATCCAGTGCTTTTATGGCTTTATCCCGACGCTCTTTACCTGTGTATTCAGGATTGTATTGTAAGGGTAATTCTACATTTTCAACTGCAGTAGTTTTAGGTAGCAAGTTGTACGACTGAAACACAAAACCAATTTTCCGGTTTCGCAAGGTCGACCTTTCGTTTTTATTCATGCTTCTAACAGCTACATTATCCAGAAAGTATTCTCCTTCTGTAGGCGTATCTAAACATCCGAGCAGGTTTAGCAGGGTTGATTTTCCCGAACCACTCGATCCCATAATGCTTACAAACTCGCCTTCGCCAATGGAGAATGAAACACCGCGCAAGGCATGTACTGTTTCGTCTCCAACCTGAAAGTTACGTTTAATATCTTCTAATCGTATGATGGATTTGTTCATGATGTTTATTTTTTAGCTCCACCCTGACCTTTTTTCCCTTTGAAATTTGGCATAAACGGACTTTTTTCAGGGGCACCGTTTAATGTTTCCTCAGTCAATGATTTTAGTTCAAGTACAATCAGATTATTATTTGTCAATCCTGAAATAATTTCAGTATTGCTTGCATCGGCAGCTCCAATTTCAACTTTTTGATTGCGTATGGTTTGGCCATCCTTTATCCAAATAATCCGTTCATTTTCTTTTAGATCCTTTCCGATTTTACTGTCTTCTGAAACAATGAATTCAATTTTCTTAAGAGCCGATGAGTCAGGTTTATAGCTAAATACTTTATTGGGTAATGTTTGAACATTGTTTTTCTCAACTGTGTAAATAGTAATGTTTGCAGTCAATCCGGGTTTAAGTTTCAGATTTTCATTAGGAGCATTTACAATTACTTCATATGTAACTACATTCGATGTAACAGTAGATTTTAGACGTACCTGGGTTACTTCTCCTACAAATTGATCGTTTGGATAGGCATCAACCGAAAATGATACGCGTTGACCTTTTTGTACTGTACCTATATCTGCTTCATCTACATTGGCAACAACCTGCATTTTTGTCAGATCTTTAGCAATGGTGAACAGGGTTGGTGTGCTAAACGAAGCTGCAACGGTTTGTCCTTCTTCCACTGCTCTCGAAATAACAACACCGTCAATAGGTGAATGAATAGTGGCGTAATTCAGATTTGTCTGGGCTTTATTCAGGTTTGACTGATTCAGCTTATAGGTCGATTGGGCTAATTCAAAATTATACTTTGCCGTTTCAAAATCAATATCGCTAATCAGATTTTTGTCGTGAAGTTCTTTAGACCTGTCGAAATTCTTTTTCTGAAAATCGTATTGAGTTTTACTGGAATTCAGATTCAGTAATTGCGAGTTATAATCCGACTGCAAATTGGTTTTGTCCAGTTCGGCCAAAATTTGTCCTTTCTTTACCACTGAATTAAAATCTACATAAATTTTTGAAATAATACCTGAAACCTGCGTACCCACTGCAATCTCAATAATCGGAGCTATAGTACCGGTTGCTGTCACAGTTGTTGTGATTTTGTTGAGCGATGATTTTGTTGTATCCAACCGGTAAGCATCTTTTTTCGAGCCTTTTGTAAAAAGGTATAGCCCAAATGCCACTACAACTAAGCTTATCACCGAGATGATAATAATTTTGTTCTTCTTCATATTCTGTTTATTATTTAATTTCTAATGGTAAATCCTGATATAAATTAAGCATTTGCACGTTCATTATGCTCAGATATTTTGCCTGAAGCATGCTTTGCTTTGCTGCTAACAGATTGTTTTTTTCAGTCAGAAGATCCAGCGTATTTTTCAATCCAAGATTAAATTGTTGTTCTATTAAATCGTAGCTTGTTTGCAAGGCTTTTACTTTTTCTATCGCTGCAATGTATTGGCTTTGTGCTGATAATGCATCTTGATAGGAAGTTTCAATTTGTGTGAGTAAACTTTTTTTGGTATCCTGCAAGTTCAATTGAGATGTTTTTTCGCTCAACCGATTAATTTCAACTGTCGATTTTGTGTTGCGGTTTGTAAAAATGGGAATACTTACCGAAATGCCGATACCTTCATTAAAACCATTCTGTAATTGTTGCCCGAAATTGAAAGAGTTTGCTAATGCTGTAGTGTGGTTTGTCCCTGCACTGGCATTCAGGTTTATTTTAGGCAAATAGCCGGCCCGGGCTTTTTCAGTTTCCAATCCGGCAACTTCAATGTTCAGTTTGCTGCTTTTCAACTGGGGCATAACGTTAAGTGAGCTTTCATAAATACTTTGTAATATGGGCAATGGTTTCAAAATTTCTATTTCATTCAATGCAGGTGTAGCAATGTTGAGTTCATCATTTACAGTCAGTTCCAGCAATTGTTTTAAGTTCAGTTTTTGAGTTTCCAGTGCATTTTTTGCAACTACCAACATGTATTTATCCGAACTGTATTGCGATTCCAGTTTGGCCAGATCCACTTTCGAGATGCTTCCTGCTTTTAGCATATTTGCACCACGTTCAAACTGAAATTTAGAAACTTCAACAGTTGCACTGTCGGTATTGATTGATTCGGCAGCATATAATATCTGCACATAAGCTTGCAGAATGGAAAATTGAATGCTTTTCTGTGAATACTGAACATTGAATTGTCCGATTTGTTCCAGAAGCTTTTGCTGACGAATGTTAGTAGCTGTTTTCCCACCATCAAATAATAATAACGAGCTGCTTATCCCATAATTGCCGGAATAAGTATTCGCTGTGCCACCTGCCACCAATAGCGGACTATTTGAAAAGTTCTGGTTGATACTTCCATAGAGATTAGGCAATAACTGTGCTTTGGCTTGTTTGGTTGTAACTGCATTTTGTTCAAGTGTAACCTGACTTTTCTGAATCTGAATATTATTTTTCAATGCATATTCAATGCAGTTTGTCAAATTCCATTGTGCCGGTTTTTCCTGGGCCGAAAGGGTGGTAGCAAACGCTACCAGAAGGCTGAAAATTAATTTTTGTCGTTTCATTTGTCCGTTGTAATTTGATTCGGGGCCAAAATTACGGCAGAGTATATTGTATGACAACTGTTTTCGACGAATAGCTGCGTTTTATCGACAGATTGTCATTTGTTTATATAAATACAATTATGAGTTCTGTAATTTAACATGAGTTCGATATAAGACTTATAAACAAAAAAGCTTGCCCCAATTTGGAACAAGCTTTTTTATAACTGTCATGATCTTTTTATTTATACAAACAAAGATATGGGGTATCTTCGGTACATTTTACTTTGAATTTCACATCTTTGGCGACTACAAAGCTTTCGAATTTCTTGTAGGTTTTCCATTCAGTTTCACCCGGTTGTTGGATGGTCAACTGGCCTGAGATAACAGTCATCACTTCTACTGAACCCGTTCCAAATTCATATTCTCCTGCAGCCATAACGCCTACTGTTGCCGTTCCTTCTACCGATTCCAATCCGATAGAAACCACTTTTCCATCGAAGTACTGATTTGTTTTAAACATGATATTTTGTATTTATAATTTATTAATATGCAATAACAACAGGAATATGTAATTTTTATGCAAAGGTAGGATTATTTCCTGTAAGTTGCAAGTATTCATTGAATGTATGAATATTCAAAGTTTGCCTGATAGGTTTTATTGTTGTATTTTTGTATCATGAAACGTTTGCTGACATATTGTTTAATAGCTGTAACTCTACTGGTAGGAGTGACAGCTCTAACGGTGCCCGAAACTAAACTTTCGGCGAGTAATGTTCATTCACAGACTAATAAGCAAACTCAACCAAACAACAATCAAGCGACATTATCTGCTATCGATTTGTTCGTTTCGGGGGGAATAACCACACAAAAAACACGCCTGACTCATTTCTTTCAGTCTGTTTCGTTCCGCCTTATTCCTTCATTTTCGAATGCCTTTCGCATTAGTTATTTTACTCAAATTGCCCGTCAACAATACTCAACGGGTACCATTTTCTTTCTTCAACAATCGGCATTTAAGCAAACCGTTGGTTATTATCTCTACCAACTGCGGAAGTTGCTGATTTGATTTTTTCCAACACTCGCTGTTTTGTCTTTTAGCGACAAATCAATTATTTAGCTATTTATCAATTAATTCATTGTGAACAAAGTTCTTTTGTTCACACAAACTATATATACCCTTATGGAATCAAATAAATCAATAGTTGAAGTTCTGGAAACAATGGACTTCACAATTATATACAAAAAGAAGAAATCAGTTTTCAAGTCAGTTATTTATTTTTTACTTGGTACTTCTATGTTGGTAGTCAATTCACTACTCACCTGGGAACCAAACAGCGTCATTTCACCCCTGCTTTTTATGGTTGGGTTGATATTTCTTGTTGTTGCGGTATTTGCTTTTTTCTTTCGGAAGAATTCATATGTATCAACCGAAACAAATCAGGTATTAAAACCACATGCGTTGTATTTTAATCAGAATGAACTTAATAAACTGGTTCGTCTGATCGATGGTGGTTATATAAGCGAGTTGAAAGCACTTAAACCAGCCAATGTACACGCTTTAAAATTACAGGTTCTGATAACTGCTGATGCAAGCTTGTGTTTTTCGCAGGTAGTTTCGTTTATGAATCACGAATATGTAAACATTACAGCCGTTAAACAACATTCGCAAGCAGAAGCGCAGGAGCTTTTGAGAATAATAAATCACAAATAAGATTATTCTAAATTGGCTGAAACCGGATAATGCGGATGTAATTTCGTATTATCCGGTTTTTTGTTTGCAACTTATTAGGAATATTTTTAATATCCTTACTTTTTCTTCCTGTATAAATCACTACTTTTGTTGCCTAACATTATTTATATTTAATTTCAGCCAATGAAACGACTCAATTTTCTTCTCGTACTATTTTTGATTACTCAACTTGCCTTTTCCCGTGTACAACAGGTAGATACTATTTCTATTTTTTCAACAAAAATGAAGAAAGAAGTGAAATCGGTTGTTATATTGCCCGAAAATTATTCAGACAAGAAGCATTATCCGGTTGTTTACCTGCTTCACGGGTATAGCGACAACTATGCGAAATGGGTTAAGACCGTTCCGTCTATCAAATTGCTTTCCACACAATTCCAACAAATCATAGTATGTCCCGATGGTGGTTTCAGCAGTTGGTACATCGACAGTCCCATTGATACAGCATACCAATACGAAAGCTATATTGCGAAGGATTTGGTAAGTTTCGTCGACTCGCACTATTCTAGCATTGCAAACCGCTCGGGCAGAGCCATTACCGGACTTAGCATGGGTGGTCATGGAGCCCTGTATATTGCTATTCGAAACAAAGACCTTTTTGCACATGCAGGAAGTATGAGTGGTGGTGTTGATCTACGGTTTTCGACTAAAAAATACGATATTGCCAAGCGTATTGGTGCTTTCGAAACAAGCCCCCAGGAATGGGACGACCGTTCGGTTGTGAATATGGTAGGTAGTCTGAAAAACAAAGACCTTGATTTAATTATCGATTGTGGCGTTTCCGATTTCTTCTATCAGATAAATGCAGCCTTACACCGCCGCTTGATATCTCTCAATATCGATCACGATTATATTGAACGCCCGGGCTCGCATAACTGGGAATACTGGACTAATTCAATCAAATACCAGTTGCTGTTCTTCGATCAGTGTTTTGATAGCGCAAAAAAGAAATAAATAAAACATGCTTTAATGCAGAAAATGGCTGTTCCAATAGGGATGGCCATTTTTATTTTTGCCATTCCGATTAATAATTCTAATTTTGAAGTCGTATTCAAAACCCCAATCGGGGTTGAATGTATTTACGAGCATCAAACTACCTTATATTCATTCGCGCAAAAAAACATGAAACATCTACATCCTCAATCCCTTTCAAAGGCAATTATCGCATTGCTATTCTTTCTGGGAACAGTTGGCCCAGTTGCGGCCAACGTAATTCTACCTTCAGTATTCAGCGACAACATGGTTCTTCAACAAAAAGCAGATGCACCCATTTGGGGTAAAGCAAAAGCTGGAAAGACAGTTACAGTAATCACGTCGTGGGATAATATCAAGTACACAACAACAGCTTCTACTGATGGGAGTTGGAGTGTGAAAGTAAAAACACCGGTTGCTGGTTTTACGCCGTATTCTATCAGCATTTCTGATGGCAAAACGCTGAAATTGAATAATATTCTCATTGGTGATGTGTGGATTTGTTCCGGACAATCGAATATGGAAATGCCCCTGGCCGGTTGGGGAAAGGTAAAAAACTACGAACAGGAAATTGCCGATGCCAACTATCCCGCTATCCGGTTATTGCATGTGTCGAAAGTGACAAGCGATGTCCCGTTGGATAACGCAAAACTGGATAATGGCGGTTGGACACCCTGTTCGCCTGCTTCCATTCCTAACTTTTCATCAATTGCCTATTTCTTTGGTCGCGATTTGCTTAAACATGTAAACATTCCCATTGGTTTGATTAATGTTACCTGGGGAGGTACGTTGGCAGAAGCCTGGACAAGCAAAGATGCTTTGCTAACAATGCCCGATTTTCAACAGGCAATACCAGTACCAAGTACACTGTCGACTGCTGAGCAGGAAAAGATTTACAAAGCCGGTATGGAAGAATGGTTGCAGAAATTATCAGCAGCCGATCGTGGATATAAAGGTACAACAGCCATTTGGATAGCTCCCGATTTTGCCGATACCGACTGGAAAAACATGAATCTTCCGGGCTTGTGGGAAGACAATGGATTACGAAACCTCGATGGGATAGTTTGGTTTCGAAAAACAGTAAATATACCTGCAACTCTGGAAGGCAAAGACTTGAAAATCAGTTTGGGTGAAATTGATGATAACGACATTACCTACTTCAATGGTGAGCAGATTGGTGCTACGAATGGCTATAACTTATCACGCGTTTATACTATCCCCGCAAAACTGGTAAAAGCCGGTACAGCTGTTATTACAGTAAAAGTTATCGACACTGGAGGTGGAGGTGGCCTATATGGCGAAGCAAAGAGTTTATTTGTTTCGGGGGCTGATGAACAAAAAATTAGCCTGGCAGGCGACTGGAAATACAAGGTGGGAGTTGATTTAAAAGAGCTACCTGCACCACCGCAAAATAACTTTGGCAATCCCAATCGCCCTACTGTTCTTTTCAATGCCATGATTCGTCCACTTATTCCTTTTGCCATGCGTGGAGTAATCTGGTATCAGGGTGAAGCCAATGTTGAAAAGTCTTATCAATACAGGGAACTGTTCCCGCTGCTTATTACCGACTGGAGAAAACAATGGAAAAACGATTTTCCGTTTTACTATGTGCAGTTGGCCAATTTCATGAAAACAGATGAAACTCCACAGGAATCTGTCTGGGCTGAGTTGAGGGAAGCGCAGCTGCAAACTCTCAATTTGGCAAATACCGGCATGGCAGTAATAATTGATTTAGGCGAAGCTAAGGACATTCACCCTAAAAACAAACAAGATGTTGGATTACGATTAGCATTATTGGCCCGGGCTAATACTTATGGCGAAAATGTTGTTTCTACCGGACCTAAATACAGTGCATATAAAATAGAAGGAAATAAAATCCGCATCTCGTTTACCCCGACCGGTAACGGACTGAAAACAACCGACAATTTGCCGCTCAAAGGTTTTGTTGTAGCTGGACTCGATCATCAGTTTCATTGGGCCGATGCTACAATCGAAGGTAATGATGTTGTAGTTTCATCGCCTGAGGTGGCTTTCCCTGTTGCAGTGCGTTATGCATGGGGGAATAATCCTGTTTGCAATTTGTACAACGGAGCGGGATTGTCTGCATCACCTTTCCGTACCGACGATTGGCCGGGAATGACTTTCTTACGAAAATAACCGGGAATCAGAAAAAGAAACAGGCTGACTTACATTGGTAAGTCAGCCTGTTTTATGTTGTAACACTCAATTGTGAAAAGCCAATCGGGTCAGTTTTCAGCTCTTTATTATTTCGTACAATTCCGCTGTTGTTTCAACAAATCGGGTAGCACCAACCTCCTCCAGTTCCTTGCGGGGACGAAAGCCCCATAAAACGCCTGTAAATGGCACTTTGGCATTATTGGCTGTTGCTACATCCACCCCCGAATCACCAACGTATAGTACTTCGCTCTTTTCTACACCTGCCAGTCCGATTATTTCTTCCAGTATTCCCGGGTTTGGTTTTACGGGATAACCATCCCGTTGACCGTATACAGCAGTAAATTTCACATCAGGGAAAAAGCGGTTTACAAGTTCCACTGTGGCATCGTGTACTTTGTTGGAAGCAACGCCCAATTGGTAACCCTCGGCATACAGTTTGTTTACAAGCTCCGTAATGCCGGGATAAGGTTTTGTCGACTCTTCGGAGTGTGCATAATAGTGGCGGATAAAGTCCACTTTCAGCATCGATACAAAGTCAGCGTTACGTTTATCTTCGGGTAGAGCACGTTCCAACAATTTAGCCACACCGTTGCCAATAAAAAAGCGGTATGCTTCAATCGGGTGGGTAGGATAGTTGTGTTGTTCCAAAGCGTAGTTCACACTGTTTGCCAAATCTTCGATGGTGTCGAGCAGGGTTCCGTCGAGATCGAATATTACGAGTTTAGTCATTTGTTGTTTTGTATTAAAAACTCCGAAAAAGGGATTTGTTTTCTTCAGCACAAAAGTAGGATTTAATATGCAACGGAGCAAATTGAATAATCAACAAAGGTTTTCTCAACTATTTGACGATTGGTTTGTCAGCTAATACAACGTAAGATATTGTCATACTTTCTCTTCTTTGGCTAGATAATACTTACAATTTATGTTTCAAAAAATTATTAAGCCCATATAAATATAGTTCTGTTTTTCTATTAAGCTTTACCATCTGTAATGCAAAATCAGTATATTTGTAAAAAAAAACAGAATGCCTGAATTCGTCATACATAGAAATGGCTTTTTATTGCAAAGGGAAATTTCAACTTCCCGATTTCTGTTATTGTGTGTGATGGCTATAGTCCTTGTCGGTTGTAGCAGCACTCGACGCCTCGAAAGGCAGCTACATAGGGAAGTGTACGAATCGTTGGGCGTGAAGGAATCGCACAAAGACAATTTTGCGCTCTACAAAGAAGTTGCTTCGTGGCTAAACACGCCTCATGTCGAAGGAGGATTAACCCGTAGCGGGATTGATTGCTCCGGTTTGGTGTATAACGTTTATAAAAATGTGTACGGAAAAACCCTCGAACGCAGTTCGGCAAGCATGTTGAAGAAAAACTGCCGTAAAATCAGTAAGCAGCATCTCCGTGAGGGCGATCTGGTTTTCTTCAACACCGAAAGCAAAAAGAGGTCTGAGGCTAACCACGTGGGCATTTACCTTAAAGAGAATAAATTCATTCATACTTCCACTTCAAAAGGTATCATGGTAAACAGCTTGGATGAAAGTTATTTCAGTAAAACATGGATTTGCGGAGGAAGGGTAAAGTACTACCGGTAATGTTGCTAGATGAACTCAATATCAATAAAAAATCCCCCGACTAATTTTACTTAGCCGGGGGATTCTCATTCGAACTAATACCTATGATCTGAGAAAACTAATATTTATAAATCTAAATAAAGTGTAGAGTACAAAAATTTCAAATATAATTGCCCCCCTATTTAAATAGGTAAAGGCAATATGAATATCGAAATGAATTCATCGTTGGTTAAAGGCTATTTAGCGCAATGTTTTTATCTAATAAATAGAGGAGGTACAAAAGACCTCATCTACGAATTTTTTGAAAGAAGCAAGTTCTATTGTTTTATCAATTGCACTGCTTGATCCTCATTTTTAGTACCATTGCGTGTGCCAATCCAAATGCCATTACTTGTATAGGCATCAGATCCTATTGTAGTAACATTCAGTACATTTACACTGTTGCCCGTCAGGGAAATAAAAACTAAGCTCCATTCTGTTCCGGCAAGTGGCGTGCCAAATGTGATAACACCGTTTGCAACTGTATATGTATTTGCAACTCCCTTCAAAGTACATGTTCCATCGGTTTTGAATACATACACACAAGTGTCGGCGTTTGCAAAAGTTGTAGCTGCATCAGCTGCTCCCCAACCCTTAAGTGTATTCACCATGTCAGTTCTTGTATTCCAACTGTTCGTCATAGAACCTCCTTTTCCAGTACCTGCTACTTCCCAGCTAATCCAGTTTTGAGCAACCAAACCGTATCTCCAGGTTCCAACCAAATCAGCTTTAGTGAAAGTATCTTTAATTGGTTCGTTATATTTCACTATTTTAGGTACCCAATTGTCAGCATAATCTTTACTGATGAAATTGAAACAAGCTACTCCCGGTACATTTATTTGCATGAAATCATTTGACAAAAATAACACTTTCACATCACTCCATCCATTTTTTGCATCGTTTTCACTAGCAGAAGGATGTAGTATTGCAGCATTGTTTAGCTTTAATGTGTGTTTAACTACATCGAGCAAAAATGTTCCATGTTGTGTTCCAAATGCAGGAATAGCTAAATGATTGACAGTGGCATGAGCCGCTCCTCCTTTTAAATCAAATGTCATTATGCCGTAATCAGCTGCAGGCATAGCACCCTGCATCCACCCTGTTTCCGACCATGTTGGGCCCCATAACCAGATATCTGAAAGCCCATATTTAGCTTTAATTGCATCATCTTTCACACCATTA
>Ga0302215_10000459_pt1 | contig 29779 bp, 30 predicted proteins | sample II_Fen_N3_1_FD_194580 | JGI IMG/M metagenome (GOLD analysis project Ga0302215, IMG submission 194580) | Peat permafrost microbial communities from Stordalen Mire near Abisko, Sweden - II_Fen_N3_1 | ecosystem: Environmental > Terrestrial > Soil > Wetlands > Permafrost | place: Sweden: Abisko... | reverse complement strand
CTGATATTCAGTGCTATATTTTTAATAAATATGTAAACTGCCCTCAATATAATCACAACTATACTTTCGAAGAGGATATTTAGTCTTGCCATTCTCCATATATCCACCATAAAGATTAAATACTGAGCCACAGCACTTACAAGTACAATTATACAAACCTCCTTTCCCTAAAACCATCACACAAGTACTTGATTCATAAGGACAAGTTCTATCATAAGCAACAAAATCATCGAATGCACCTTCATTTTTAAGACGATAGATTATTATCCCATTCAACTTATAACCTCCAGTTACAACAACTCCATTGAAAGGTGCAAGTAAATTAGTAAGTTCCGGATCACTTGCAATATCATATTTCCAAATATTGACAGAAACTCGAGGAACCGGATTTTCATCTTTTGTACATGCGATACAAATTGCAAAGAATAAAAGATAGATTTTAAAGTGTTTCATTTTCAATTAATAATTATACTATTTTTACAGTATTATTTCTCACAAAGATAGTTAATTAAAATGTAACGTTAAATGATCAAAAGTATTTCTGTTATAGCATTCATTTTACTCTTTACAATATGCACCAAAAACGTTTCGGCACAAGCCTCGGGTTCTGATGCACGTAAACGTGATGTTGCTGACAAAGATAAGGTTTGGACACCAGGATCGAGTCCAGAACAAAAAGCTGCAAAAAAAGGGAAAAGCTATTCTAAAGACACGAATACTCCATTGACAAAAAAAGAATTGGGCAAAAAACTCAAAAAAGACGAGAAAGAGAAGAAAGAAAATTACGAGAAATTTCATGACAAAATGCAGTCGAAAAAAGTTCGTAAGCGCATGAAAGAGAATGAGAAGAAATCAAAAAGCCTTAATAATGGAGATAGACCTTCCCTTTGGAGAAAAATTAAAATTTGGTTTCATAAAAAATAGCCATGAACTAAAAGCTCCCATTTTTAATATCTTGAAATTTGCATTAGGTATTTAAAATGTAGTATCTTTGTATTTCGAAATTTTTGTAAAGAATCTTGTGAGAAAACACAGGGTTCTTTTTATTTTGTATTTACCTAAACTATTAAATAGTATGTCAAATTATTCGTACGTAACAGAAGAAGGATTAAAAAAATTGAAAGATGATCTTGATCACCTTATACATGTCGAAAGACCAAATGCTTCAAAACAAATTGCTGAAGCTCGCGACAAAGGTGACCTTTCTGAAAATGCTGAATATGATGCTGCTAAAGAAGCTCAAGGCTTATTAGAATTACGTATTTCGCGCTTAAAAGAAACACTAGCAAATTCACGAATTATAGATCAAAGCTTAGCAACAGACACAAGTATTGTTCAGATTTTATCGAAAGTTCAAATTAAGAATACTAAGAATGGAGCAACCATGAATTACATGATTGTTTCGGAATCGGAAGCTGATTTAAAACTAGGTAAGATATCAATTAGTACTCCTATTGCAAAAGGCGTTATGGGGAAAAAGGTTGGAGATATTGTTGAAGTAAAAGCTCCAGCTGGAATGATGACATTTGAAATTACAGAAGTTAGTAGATAAGATAATATGGCAACAATATTCTCCAAAATAATAAATGGCGAAATTCCTTGCTACAAAATTGCTGAAAACGATAAGTTTTTTGCATTTCTCGACATTTCGCCATTAGCTAAAGGACATACTTTGGTTGTACCTAAAATTGAAGTAGATTATATATTTGATTTAGAAGATAGCCTTCTAGCTGAAATGATGGTATTCTCAAAGAAAATTGCAAAAGCGATTGAAAAATCAATTAAATGTCAGCGAATAGGCATTGCTGTTATAGGCCTTGAAGTTCCTCATTGTCACATTCATCTATGTCCCATAAATGGGCTTGGTGATTTAGATTTTAAAAAGGAAAAACTTTCATTATCACAAGAAGAATTTCAAACGATTGCAGCATCTATTGCATCAAATTTATAGATAGCATTTGTGTACAAAAAAAGGAGACTAGTTTAGCCTCCTTTTTTTATTATTTCAACTTTGCAATTTGATTTTTTAATCCACTGTATTCAATTAAGTCACATTTCATTGATCCAACCATCAAATTGAATTCTATACGAAGTGGAACAAAGTTTTGATCGTTTGAAACCCAAAAAGTCATATCATCGGGAGAGTCAAAAATCCTACCTGCTTCAACAATTGGACGAAACTTTAAAGCTCTAAATTTACCAGCTTTTGTTTCGATATTTTCGCGACCTAAATAACGTACTGCAATTGGATAAATTTTATCGTCGAAATAGGTGTTAAATTTTAGAGTATCGCCTACCCTTGCATTGCCAAATAAAGCTCTTCGAGAATAATAAAATGCTGAAACAAAATCAAAAATATCTTTTGGCACATTTTGAACTCCTTTACGTTTGCTTTCAATTTGATTGCGATGATGGAAAAATTTAATTTCATCATAAAAACGATATTTTTTTTCTGCAATTTTTCTGATAGCTAAAACAGGTTTTCCAGTATTTTCATCGATATAACTTTCATAAACATCATTTACATTATATAGCTTATCGGCTAAACCAGATGTTTTTGCTACCGCCGTAGCATGTAAAATATTTCTACCTTCAACATTTGCTTTTGTAATGCATAATGATGCAGTTCCACCATCTAACCAGCCATAATACATTAAATAGGTAAGTTTTTCACCATCTAAATAAGCATTGTTTGGAATGCTTTCGGTTGTGTCGCTATCGGTAAAAGCACATAACAGTGCTATTGTTCCGATTAAAAATGCAATTCTTTTCATAAAAGTATGATTTAAACTATTATACTTATAATGAATCATGCAAGTTGTGTGCCAAACTTACTATTTTATAGAAATAATTACATCTACTTTACGCATTATTGCCATTTTAGCTTCTTCTTTATTATCAAGACCTTGGTTGATAGGTATTTCAGGTGTTTGAATATTGATATGAATCTTTGTTTCAAAATATTTTTCTAACTCACCAGAATGAAATGATTTTATATAATAAACAATTGAATTAATCCGTCGTTGAGCTAATTGCAGATTATATTGCTGACTTCCAGTTGGGCTTGTATATGCTTTTAATTGAAATTCGACCTTATTAAGACTTTTAATATTAGCTATTATATTATCTAACGTTTTATTAAAATCATCAAATGCTTTATTTATTTCAGTAATTTTCAATTCGGCAGATTGATCGATTGAATATGATTTTAAAAGTTCCGAATAGTCTATTTTTTCATCTTCAAGCAGAGGTTCATTATGATTAAAATAGAGTTGAAATTCAAGGTTTGGCTTGGTTTCGAATTGATTAATTGTATTTGTAGGTTTTGACTCAATACTTGCAAGTTTAGGTCGTTTATTTGCTGAAACTATTTTAATAGAATCCTTAATCGCAAGTGATTTCGTTGTATCTATAGTATTTTTAAACCAATAAAAATCATTGAAATAATAATTGTCTTTGTCGATTTTAACTGGGCTTCTATCGGAAGTAAAATAGCTTCGTTTTCTATTTTGACTTATGGTAAAATAAACATCGTTGAAAGAACTATTTATTGGCAAACCAACATTTATCGCTGATGACCAGCCGCCAGGAATTCCTTTCGATGTGAAAATATCAAAACCACCAAACCCTTTATGCATTTCGGTACTAAAATAGAGTTGATTGTTCAGTGTATCGTAATAAGGAGTTATGTCATCGCCTATTGTATTAACTTCCACACCAAGATTAATTGGTTTTAGAAAACGATTATAAAGCCATTGTGAATACCAAATATCTAAATTACCTTGACCTCCAGGGCGATCGGAAACATAAAATAAATAGTCTTTCCCATTAATCTTAGTAAAAAAAGGCTGTGTACTTTTATATCCATAAAGATTTATATGATCGGGTAAAAGTTCTGGATCTCGCCATTGCATTGAATCGAAAACACATTTATAAATCTTAAAATCGCTACTATGATTTGTGTCAACACAAGCACAAAAAAATGCGGTGTTTTGGTCGGGTGAAAGAGTTAAATCAATAACATTCGTTTTCGTTTCATTTATTCGACGAATTAATGTTTCGTATTTATAAATGTGTTTACTAAAGAACATTTTAGCAACAAACTGCGTGCTATCGACATTTGGTGTTAATGCACTATATAACAGAGTTGAATCGCCAAATTCGGCAAGATTTATTTCACTAAAAAATGTATTAACTGGTTCTGCTACTTTAGAAATAGTGATAGGTTGAACACTACTATTTTTTATAGCAAAATCGCAACTGGGAACTTGATTCTGAGCTTTCTTAACAAATTCAGTGCTGTCGGTAAAAAAATGAAAGTAATATTTATACGATGACATTGCATCACTATATTTTCCTAGCATTTTTTGAAGTTCGGCTTGATAGAAATAAGCCATTGGATATTTTCCGGGGCTTTTAGTAATAACTTCGGTAAAGTAAACTAGTGCCTTTTCATAATTATGGGCAAATAAAAGTGATTGGGCTAGTTTAAAAGTAATTTCGGAAACGTTTGGAATAAATTCATGTGACTGTTCGTAAAATCGAGCTGCTTGGTAATAATTGCGATTCTTAAATTCAATTTCGGCTTGATCGTAAAAATGATTGTAATTCTGAGGAAAACATTGGAAAGCAATGATTGAAAAAATCAAAATCAAAAGATTTTTACGAAATCGATCATTCCTTTTATAAACCATTTATTCTATATTATTTTGAGAGTAGATTGTATAATTATCCAAATCGATGCATACCAAACTCCCTTTTCCTAGGAAACGTTCAGCAAATACACAACCATTATCAATATTAATAACGGGAGCATTTTTTCGCAATGACTTTTCTATTTCAGAATATTCAATAGGAGTATGTCCAATTATAACCTTTTTATCGACAAGAAATTGCAAGTTTGGTTTAAAATCACGCATCGAAAGCATGTCGTCTAAATTTTCGAATGGATTGCCATTGAAATTAAATCCTGCATGAACCAGATATTGCTTGGGTAATTCAAAATAATAAGGCAGACTTGAAAAGAAGTCGAAATATTTTTGTTTCATCTTCTTATGACGATCGAAAAGAAAATGGAGATTATTTTTACTTAAAAACAATTTTGGGGTTTCCTCATCGAGCTTATCGAGAATGCTCATTAAATATTGCTCGTGATTGCCACGAAGGCAAAATACATTTTTGCTTTGTTGCTGACCATGAATTAAAAAGTCGAGGACTAATTCGGAATGTTTACCTCGATCAATCATATCGCCAAGAAAAAACAATTGATCGTTGTCGGTTGCTTGTATTTTATTAAGCAAAGCCAATAAAGTTTTAAAGCAACCATGCACATCGCCAAAGGCAAAACGTCGTCCGTTCGATGGTGGAATTTGATATGTTATGTTATGTGTGTCCATGCGTCAAATATACTAACTGTTTTGTTTGCAAGGTTATTGCGTAACAAAATTGTATCTGTTTTTTTCTATCTTTGTTTAATGGCCTCAAAGCCGTTAAACCATTTGATTTATAAAGTAATACCATTATAATGAGTACAGATTTAAGAATAGAATTGCTAAAAACGATAAGCGAAACAGCTGGAGCACCTGGATTTGAAGGAAGAATTCGCGAAGTTATTATCAAAGAAATAAGTCCCAATGTTGATTCGATAACGGTTGACAATATGGGAAATATTGTTGCATTTAGAAAAGGGAAAGTATCAAAAAAGATAATGTTGGCAGCTCACATGGACGAAATTGGTTTCATTGTGTCGCATATAGACGATAATGGATTTGTTCGCTTTATTCCACTTGGAGGCTTTGATCCGAAAACATTAACATCGCAACGAGTAATTATTCATGGTGAAAGAGATATTATTGGAGTAATGGGTTCAAAACCAATTCACTTAATGTCGGAAGATGAACGTGGAAAGCCAATGAAAATTACCGATTATTATATCGATCTTGGAATGAAAAAAGATGAGGTTGTTAAGATAGTAACGATTGGTGATGCCGTAACTCGCGAACGTGAATTGATTGAAATGGGCGATTGTATAAATGGCAAATCGCTTGATAATAGAATTTCTGTATATGTGCTGATTGTAGCTTTGGTACAATTGAAAAACATTGAATTACCATTTGATACGTATGCCGTTTTCACCGTTCAAGAAGAAGTTGGTTTACGTGGTGCTCATGTTGCAACACTTCAAATTCAACCCGATTTTGGTATTGCAATTGATACAACAATAGCATTTGATGTGCCAGGAAGTCAAGCACATGAGCAAGTTTCAAAATTAGGTGACGGAGCAGCAATAAAAATTATGGATTCATCGGTAATTGCCGATAGACGCATGGTAGCATTTTTGAAAAAAGCTGCCGATGATGCATCTATTAAATGGCAACCAGAACTTTTACCTGCAGGAGGAACAGATACCGCAAATCTGCAAAAAATGGTAAAAGGTGGAGCAATAGCTGGAGCAATTTCAATTCCTACACGACACATTCATTCTGTAATAGAAATGGTGCATAAGCAAGATGTAAAAAATGCAATTTTGTTGCTTAGTGAAGCTGTGAAGAATATTGATAAACTGATTTTGTAAAACTTCGATAGGATAAAAAGAGAACCGGCGGGATAAGTATAGGGTGGCTATACTAATTCCGCCGAGTTCGAAAGGAAGCTATTAATTAAAAAAATGTAACAGATAAGCAAATGTAGCAAAAATAGGAGAACGTTCAACCTAAAAACAGTTTTTTTATAGAAAGAATCGTTGAAAATTCGCTAAAGTGCTAATTAATAAAAAGATTACTAATTATGAGTATTTTTAATAGTCAACATAAAATTGTAGAAATCATTGAACACGATTGCGATTTGCTTCCTGTTTTACATAGATTTGGAATTAAATTAGGGTTTGGCGACATCAGTGTTGCTAAAGCATGTGAACAATATAATATCGATCCTGATTTTTTTCTCGCAATTATTAATGTTTATCATAGTGAGAATTATTTCCCCGAGCATAAATTTTCGAATTTTAAAATTGCTGATATTATCAACTATCTCATTGCCACGCATGGATATTACAAAAATTACATTTTACCAGAAATAGAAAAACGTTTTAATGCGATTATAGCTCAAAACAGTAATCACAACGAGATTTTGCAATTGCTTGAAAAAATGTTTGTTGCATTTAAAAATGAATACAACAAACATATCGAAAACGAAGAGAAAAAAATATTCCCATTAATCCTCGATTTGAGTGAAAACAAAGTAATGTCCGATACCATTAAAAAGAAAGTTTCGGATTTGCATTTAAATAATACACATTCACAACTCGACGATAAAATCATTGATATTAAAAATATATTAATCAAATATTTACCTCCATTTGACGACGCTAATAGCTGTAATACATTTGCTATTTCAATATTCCGTTTTGAAAAAGATTTGAAAGATCACGCTAGAATTGAAGAGAGAATTTTGTATCCAAGAGTTAAAGGATTTCTTAACCAATCAATAGATTAATGATGGAACAAAAAACGGTAAATATTCTTTTATTCAATCGCTCTGAAACGATTCTGAAAGGATTGTATTCCATTGTTAACGAAATTGGAATAGAACCAATAATCATCAGAACTACCGATGACTTTTTCGATTATCCCCATTTGTTGGGATACATCTTGGTAATAATTTCTGAAGACCTATTAGAAGCAAATCAAGCATTTATTGAAAAGCACTACGAATCGGCTGAAACGATTAAATTTCAATCATTTAGTTATACGAATAAAGGTGATGATATTATATGTATTGAGGATAATTCCACACTTATTCAAAATAAAATTCAACAAAGCATATCATCATTTTCTGATGGTAATATTGGTAAACAAGCTCAAGACTTAACTCCACGAGAGATTGATGTTTTAAAGTTAGTTGCTCTTGGTTATACCAACAAAGAAATTGCTAATTCATTATTTATCAGTACACATACAGCTATTTCGCACAGGAAAAACATTTCGGAAAAACTAGGAATAAAAACGATTTCGGGTTTAACAATGTATGCTGTAATTAAACAAATCATTGAAATAAAAGATATTAATACCGACAACCTAAAATAAACCCCAAGATTAAGGGATAACTTTCTTTCATCGCTGACAATACATTTGTATCATAATAATTTAAATTTTTATGATGATGAAAAAGTATTTATTAAGTATGGGTTTATTGATTGGAGTGGTTGCAGTAAATGCTCAAGATCGATTATTTACATATACCTATCAAAGTAATGTAAATAGTAAAGGACAAAAAGAATTAGAAGTTTGGTCGACAATGCATAATGGCAGGGATAATTTTTATAGAGCATTTGATCATACTTTGGAATTTGAAATCGGACTTGGAAGTAAATTGCAAACATCTTTTTATCTCAATTATGGCTATTCAAAAGGAATAGAAACGAATGCTGGTGTCGATAATTTATTTTCGAATAATGATTATAGCTTTTCGAACGAATGGAAACTAAAATTATCCGATCCAGTAGCTAATACAATAGGTTCGGCAGTTTATTTTGAGTACAAACTTGGCACAAGTGAAACGGAATTGGAGGCTAAAATAATTCTTGACAAGCAAATAGGTAAGACTCTCCAATGTATAAATATTGTTGGTGAAAATGAGTTTGAAAAGAATTTTGAAACAAGTGGTTCAAAAATTAAAGCTGAGAATGAAAGTGAATGGAAGTTTGAATTTAATTATGGATTTTCATATCAATTAAATAAAAATCTTGCATTTGGTATTGAAGCAAGAAATCAAAATATTGTTGATGATAAGGTTTGGGAATTTTCAGTACTTTCGGCAGGACCATGTATATCGTACAATCACGAAGGATTTTGGATGAATTTAACCATTTTGCCACAAATAAGTAACTTAAAAAGCTCAAAAAGAGAATTAACAGAAAATGAAAAACTACAAACTCGATTAATATTTGCCTATGTATTATAACTTAAGAATTTTTGCGGTCTTGTTAATTATGTCCATAACTGGATGTGTTGCAAGCTTGTATTTACCTACGGAAAACGATGCTCAAAACAAAAATACCACTTTAGCAAAACTGCAAGAAGGACGAACAATGTATTTAAATAGCTGTGGTAGTTGCCATAATTTACATCTTCCATCGGAATATACTTTACAAGAGTGGACAGAAGTAATGTCTGATATGCAAAAGCGTGCAAAAATTAATGATACACAAAAAGAAACAATTCTTTTATATCTAGGCACAAATAGCAAAAAACCTTAAATGAAAGTTCTAAAATAATATACCTTTGCAACGTTAAAATTTATTTATTATGAGTACTAAAAGTTTGCCTTTCAACAAAGAATTTATCGAGAAAGTGATAGTAAATCACCCAACTCCATTTCACATTTATGACGAAAAAGCTATAAGAGCTAATGCTCAAAAACTAGTTGACGCATTTGCGTGGAATAAAGGGTTTAAGGAATATTTTGCGGTAAAAGCATGTCCAAATCCTTATTTGATGAAAATTTTGAAGGCAGAAGGTTTTGGTGCTGATTGTAGTTCGGGTCCCGAATTGGAACTTGCTGCAAGTGTTGACTCAATTGGTGAAAACATAATGTTTACATCGAACGATACACCTGCCGAAGAGTTTATTCAAGCAAAAAACCTTGGTGCAATTATTAATCTTGACGATATATCGCATATTGAATTTCTTGAAAAATGTGCAGGATTACCAGAATTGGTTTGCTGTCGCTACAATCCAGGATCGTTGAAAGAAGGAAATCTTATAATTGGACATCCAGAAGAAGCGAAATATGGATTTACTCGCGAACAATTATTTGAAGGTTACCGAATGTTGAAAGCTAAAGGCGTTAAACGTTTTGGAATTCATACTATGGTAGCATCAAACGAACTTGATCCATCGTATTTTGTAGAAACGGCTGAATTACTTTTTGAACTTGTAATTTCAATTAGCAAAGAAGTTGGTATAACATTCGAATTTGTAAACTTAGGCGGTGGAATTGGAATTCCTTATCGTCCAGAGCAAACGGAAGTTAACTTGCAAATAGTAAGTTCTGGAATCAAAGTATTATACGACAAAATTATTATCGGAAATGGTCATCCTGATGTGAAATTATATCTTGAATCGGGACGTTTCATTATGGGACCTTTTGGATATTTGGTTACAAGCGTTATGCACATGAAGGAAACATATAAAAAATATGTAGGCTTAGATGCATGTATGGCAAATTTAATGCGCCCAGCTTTGTATGGTGCCTATCATCATATAACCGTTTTAGGAAAAGAAGGCGTTGAGAACACAGAAACATACGATGTAACTGGCTCTTTATGTGAAAATAACGATAAATTTGCTATTGACAGAAAATTACCAAAAACCGAAGCTGGCGATATCATTGTAATTCACGATGCAGGAGCTCACGGACATGCAATGGGATTTAATTATAATGCTAAATTCCGTTCTGCAGAATTGCTATTACGCCCCGATAATTCGGTAGTTGAAATTCGCCGTGCAGAAACAATTAAAGATTATTTTGCAACATTAGATTTTGAAGGCTTGAAAAGCTTTGGAGTATAAAAAACAAAAGTGAGATGTACAATCGTACATCTCACTTTCCTTATTAATCATTTCTATTCTTCAGATTACGCTATTTCAGCTTTTTTAGTATACCCTCGCCAAAGGAAATATAAGCCTACAACAACAAAAGGAATACTTAATATCTGTCCCATATTTATAGGCATTTTGCTTTCGAAATCGACTTGAGTATTTTTCAAGAATTCAATAAAAAAACGGAAGGTAAATACTAAGGTTAAAACAAGTCCAATTAGAATCTCATTTTTAACAGTATTGGTTTTTGATTTCCACAAATAGTAAAATAACAATATAGCAAAGATGCTGAAATAAGCCAATGCTTCATATATCTGTGTTGGATGATGTGGTTCAAGTTTTTCAATGCCATAACGAACATCAGTGCTATTTATGAAATAAAATCCCCAAGGCATAGTGGTTACATGGCCATAAATTTCGGAATTCATAAGATTCCCTAAACGAATTAATCCAGCTGAAACGGGAACAATAATTGCCGCTCTCGAAAGAACCCACAAATAATCGACTTTATATTTACGAGAAAACACATAAAATGCAATCAAAACGCCCAATGTTGCTCCATGACTTGCCAAACCACCTTCCCATATTTTTAAAATATTAAAAGGATGGCTTAAATAACCTTGTTCGATAACACGGCCAGCAGAATCTACAGAATCGAACCAAGGACCATAAAACAAACAATGTCCAAGACGTGCACCAGCAATAACACCAATAAGTGCAGCTGTTGTCATTCCATCAAGAATTTCGATTTTAATATTTTCCTTTTTAAATAATTTCTGTAAAATTAGATAACAAATAGGGAAGCCCGATGCGAACAAAAGACCATACCAACGAACATGAAAACCTTCAATAATCTCAGGTTTTGCTGCCCATGTTATAAAATTTAAAATAGATAATAGCATTGGTTTACAATATTAAATTTGTGATTCAAACGGAACTCCAGTATAGTTTGCAGGACTAATTTGTTTCAATTCTGCTTTTACTTTATCGGATACCTGTAACGTATCAATAAACGTTGCTATTGTTTCTTGCGTAATTTTTTGATTGGTGCGAGTTAAGTCTTTCAAAGCTTCATATGGTTTTGGATAACCTTCGCGACGTAAAACGGTTTGAATCCCTTCTGATACCACAATCCAGTTTTCTTCTAAGTCGAGAGCAATTGCTTTTTCATTTAATAAAAGTTTGTTTAAACCTTTAAGAATCGATTCGAAAGCAATGATTGAATGTCCTAGAGGAACACCAACATTTCTTAAAACAGTAGAATCGGTTAAGTCGCGTTGCAAGCGAGAAACAGGAAGCTTTGCAGCTAAATGTTCGTACAATGCATTTGCCATTCCAAGATTACCTTCAGCATTTTCGAAATCGATAGGATTTACTTTATGTGGCATTGCCGATGAACCAATTTCGCCTTGTTTAATTTTTTGTTTAAAATATTCCATCGAAACATAGGTCCACATATCGCGACAAAGGTCAATAAGAATAGTATTTAAACGTTTTGCAGCATCAAACCAAGCAGCTAAATTATCGTAATGTTCAATTTGTGTTGTTGTTTGTGAACGATTTAATCCTAAAACGCCATTTACAAAAGCATTTCCAAATTCCACCCAAGAATATTCGGGATAAGCAACCTGATGTGCATTGAAATTACCCGTTGCACCACCAAATTTCGCAGAATAAGGTACTTGATGTAATTGAGCCAATTGAACAGTCATACGTTCAGCAAAAACAGCAATTTCTTTACCTAATTTTGTAGGAGAAGCAGGTTGACCATGAGTATGAGCCAACATTGGAATATCTTTCCATTCCTCAGCTAACGAACTAAGTTTTTCGATAACACTACGAAGCATTGGAATGTATTCCAAATTAGTTGCCTCTTTTAATGAAAGTGGAACCGAGGTATTATTAATATCTTGAGAAGTTAATCCAAAATGAATAAACTCTTTAGTGTCTTGTAATGCAAGAACATCGAATTTTTCTTTGATGAAATATTCAACAGCTTTAACATCGTGATTAGTTGTTTTTTCGATGTCTTTAATGCGTTGAGCATCGTCGACCGAAAAATTTTGATAGATAGAACGTAAAGCTGGAAATGATGCTTTGCTTACCGAACTAAGTTGAGGCAAAGGAATTGAACAAAGAGCAATAAAGTATTCTATTTCAACCTTTACACGATATTTAATAAGAGCATATTCCGAAAAATATTTATCTAGTCTTGACGTTTTGTCTCTGTAGCGTCCGTCTATTGGCGAAATCGCTGTTAATGCATTAAGTTCCATATTTTTGTTCTATTTTTTTGAAGGTGCAAATGTAAGAAACCATCGATTACAAACCTATGTGAACGTTCAATATTTTATGTTTTTTATCTGAATGTCAAAAAAACACTAAAAAAGCATAGTTTTGAAGTCGCATTTTTTCTTTTTATTAGTACAATTTCAATATTTTATTACCTTTGTTTGATTTGATTAACGTAATTGAATTACTAAACTTAAAGGATAATAGGACGCAAGCGCATGGAATCGTTACATAACGTAAAAACGCAGATTGAAACACTGTTAAATCTGTTAATAAAAATAGAAGAGTCGTCGCAATTTAGTGTAATTGATAAAGATGTTCTTTTATGTAAAATGCGTGATATTTACAGTTCGACACTTTCGTTGGAAACCATCTTGGCTAAACCTATTGAAAGTATAATTGAAAAAGTAGAGCCAATAATTATTAAAGAAATTTCTGTAATTGAATCGAAACCAATAATTCCACAAGAAAACACAAAAACGATTGAAGAACCAGTTCATCATCATGAAAAGGTAGAAGAAATAATTGTGGAAGAAATTTCGGAAAGAGAATTTGAAGAGGAAATGATAAAAGATCATCCAATAGAATTGGACGAACCCCTACCCACTCAAAAACCTAAGAAACATTACGACGACGATTTATTAATTCGCATAGATGATGTTCAACATGAAAAGACACCAGAACCTCAACCAGTAATTACTCCAAAACCTGAACCTCAAATTCAAAAAGAGGAACCAAAAGTTGTTGAAGCGAAACATGTAGAAGTCAAGCAAGAAGTTAAACCTACAATCATAGAAACTCCCAAAGCTGTTATTGAAACTCCTGCAACAAATACAATAAGCAATGCAGGTAATTCATTGGCCGCAAAACTGAGCCAAACAAAAATTACAAATATTGCTGCTGCAATGAGTTTTAGTGACAAACTTATGTTTCAAAAACAATTATTTAAAGATAGAAACGAAGAGTTTAATAAAACATTGAATTCCCTTAACGAATTAGAAAGCTATGAAGAAGCTTATCAATGGTTACAAGCCAGCTATTCATGGGATTTTGAAAGCCAATATGTAAAGAAATTATTGGAAATCGTTCAACGCAGATTTTTATAAGAATGGCAAAACTATTTATAGTTCCTACTCCCATCGGTAATTTGGAAGATATGACATTCCGAGCTGTGAGGATATTAAAAGAAGCTTCGGTAATTTTTGCCGAAGACACTCGCACATCGGGCATTCTTTTAAAACACTATGACATTGAAACAAAAATGATTTCGCATCATAAGTTCAATGAGCATAAAACACTACAACGCACTATTGAAACAATTGCCCAATACGAAACCGTTGCTTTAATAAGCGATGCTGGAACACCAGCTATTTCCGACCCAGGATTTATGATGGTTCGTGAGTGTGTAAAAAATAATATTGAAGTTGAATGTTTACCTGGAGCAACAGCATTTGTACCAGCCTTGGTTAATTCTGGATTTCCTTGCGATAGTTTTTGTTTCGAAGGATTTTTGCCACAAAAAAAAGGGCGCCAAACTAAGTTTCTGCAATTGAAAGACGAAACTAGAACGATGATTTTTTATGAATCACCACATCGACTTGTAAAAACATTAGAACAAATAATTGAGTTTTGGGGAAATCGTCAAGTATCTGTAAGCCGTGAATTAACAAAAATGCACGAAGAAACAGCTCGTGGTACAGCAACCGAAGTTATTGAATACTATAAAACACATACATTAAAAGGCGAAATTGTATTGGTTGTTGAAGGAAATACAATAATTCCAACGAAGAAAAAAAGCAAATATGCCGATGATGAATCGGAAGAAGAAGATTGAAAATGAACAATAAAAATTGAATACAGATGAATAAACAATTTATGAAAATTTGGGCAGTTTTACTATTTGCAACACTTTCGTTTGCAACATCAGTTCAAGGTCAAGAATTAAGACTTGAAGGTATTTATCAAGGGAAAAACGTTTATGTTCAAAATCCAACGGTTAGTGCAGGAAAGTTTTGTGTAACTGGAGTAAAAGTAAATGGTACTGCAACAAGTGATGTCATTAATTCTAATTCATTCGAAATAAATCTTTCGGTTTATGACTTTAAGATTGGTGAAAAGGTACAAATTGTAGTAAGTTATTCTAATGGATGCAAACCCAAAATTGCAAATCCAGAAGTATTGGAACCTAAGAGCACCTATAATGTGACCATAATGAAAGTTGATAGCAAAACAAATACATTCAATTTTACAACAACAGGCGAATCGGGAATTTTAAAATATACCGTTGAACAATTCAGATGGAATAAATGGATTAAAGTTGGCGAAACACAAGGTATAGGAACAGCAACTACTAATAATTATCAGGTACCTGTTAACTTAAGTTCAGGCGATAATGTTTTTAGAGTTCGTCAAACAGATTTTACAAAATTACCTAGAGTATCGAAAGTTTTCAAATTCCGTTCGATGTCACCACCAGTTACATATACTCCGTTAAAAAAGATTACGAATGAAATTACATTTTCTGATGTAACAATGTACGAGATATACGATTTATATGGACGTTTAAAACTAAAAGGAATTGGGAATAAAGCAGACATTTCGGCTTTAACAAAGTCAAAATATATTTTATTGTTCGATAATCAAGAAGTTGGATTTGCGAAAGAATAAATCTTAGTTTCGACCAAATACAGTTAGCATATCCAATTCTTTTGTTATTTGGATAGATGGTATTCCAACCATACGTGCAGCTTCGATATTCATCAAATTGTCGTCTAGGAATAGGGTTTCGCGAGCAACAAGATTTGAATCATTAAGTACATGCTTAAAGATATTTAAATCCGGCTTACGCATGCCTAGATTGTGAGAATAATAATCCTTTTCAAACAATTCATGTAAACCAGAATATCCATATTCTTGTAATTGATTTGAGAAATAATCCCAATGAATGCTATTTGTATTGCTTAATAGGAATGTCCTATATTTTGTTTTTAGTTCACAAAGCAGATCGAGACGCTCTTTTACATAGCCAACCAACATGGCATTCCATGCAAAATCGATAGCTTTATCGCTTATTTTTAAATCAACATTGGCACGAATGGCATCACGAAACTCTTTTGGAGAAATTTTTCCTGTTTCAATATCTAAATATATTCTAGCATCTCTTTGCGACGCCATGAATTCATCAAAGGTATCGTAATTAGTGATTCTCAATGCTTTAAAAGCTTGAACTGTTTTGTCAATATCGATATCATATATAACTGCACCAAAGTCAAAAATGATATTTTTAATATTTTGTGGCACCATTTCCATAAAAAAAATAATTTTCTTGAAATTTATATAAATATTCCGTAATATTGCACTCCCAAAGCGAAAATTTTGGGCCCATAGCTCAGCTGGTTAGAGCACCTGACTCATAATCAGGGGGTCGTAGGATCGTGCCCTACTGGGCCCACAGAAAATCAAGGAGTTACAGATGATAAGATCTTAACTCCTTTTTTTATGCCCAAAATTTGCATAAAAATCACATACTAAATTAACCTTACTAAATTTAATCTAATTAAATGCCTTTTTTATTTCTTTAGCTAATGTTTTAATTCGTAAAATAGCATTGTCAACATTCCCAAAGCAATAATTCTTGTTTTCAAGGACTATTTTGCCATCGATTATTACAGTATCAACATCATTGCCATTTAAACTATAAACGATTTGAGAATAGGCATTATAAAGCGGTTGCGTGTGTGCTTGATTAATGTCAATTATAATTAAATCGGCACACTTTCCTATTTCTAGTGAACCTGTTATTGAATCTAAACCTAATGCTTTGGCTCCATTTATTGTTGCCATTGTAATTATATCGCGAGCATTGCCTGCCGTTGGGTCATGATGGTTTAGTTTGTGGATTAATGCTGCTACCTTCATTTCGGTAAACATATCGAGCGAATTATTGCTAACAACACCATCGGTACCAAGTGCTACATTACCTCCAGCTTTTTGCATAAATGGTATTGGAGCAACTCCACTTACTAGTTTTAAATTACTTTGTGGATTATTTACTACCGACACATTTTTCTGAACCATTAGTGCAACATCCTCTTCGCTAAAATAAACACAGTGTGCGGCTATCGTTTTGCCATCCAAGCAGCCTATTTTGTTTAAATATTGTAATGGAGTTAGTCCTTTGTTTTCGATGCTTTGTTCATACTCGTACGATGTTTCCGATAAATGAATATGGAAAGGCACATCGTACTTATTTGCTAATGCACGAGCTTTTATTAACCATTCTTCCGAACAAGTGTAAGGGCTATGTGGACCAACTGCAAAGTTTATTATTTGACTATTTTTATATGTCAATATTTGTTCTTCAGTAAAATCGAGAGCATGTTGTGGTGTAGGATTATTAGGCACTGGAAAATCGAGTATTCCTTCGCTAAGCACACAACGAATCCCGATTTCTTCGCAAAGTTTTGCAATATCATTTTCAAAATAATACATATCGGCAAAACAGGTTGTTCCAAAGCGTATCATTTCGTGAATTGCTATTTCTGCACCTATCTTTACATTTTCGGCATTTAAAAACTTTGCTTCGGCAGGAAATATAAATTCGTTCAACCACTTTTGTAAAGGCATATCATCGGCCATTCCACGGAATATTGTCATAGGAATATGTGTATGACTATTAATAAGTCCTGGCATAACAATATTTCCTTTTGCATCTATTACTTTGGTCGCAGAATATGTTTCGGAAAGTATGTTTTCACCTATGTCAATTATTTTGCCATTTGCTATTGCAATTGCTCCATTTTCAATAATGGTATATTCTTTATCGATAGTTACGATAAATGCATTGGTAATAAGAATGTCGGCTGTCATGTTAAAAGTCTTTGTAGAGCAGGTATTTGCTTCTAATAAGTTTAAAAGCATCTAAGTCGTTTTGCCAACTTGCTCTGATTTGTTGTTCTGGAATATTATCAATGATTTGTTGTTTCAATTCTTCATTACCACTTAATCGTGTAAAGAATGAATTAAAGAAGTTTTGTTTTTCTTTAAGTGTTGTATTTTTATATGCATACGCAATAATAGCAATATTTATTTTTCCCTCGTTATAAGGTGGAAATGCTCGTTTCGAACGATAATCGATACCATTACATGTTTGTCCAATAAATAATGGAAGCTTACAAACATCGGGAATACTTCGTGGTTTAAAATTAAACGATTTTACATTAAAGCCAGGATGTCCAATAACCTGAAATGGATAGTCCGTTCCTCTACCAACACTCATCACAGTACCTTCAAATAAGCATAAAGTTGGATATAATTGAATCGATAATGCATTTGGTAAATTTGGTGATGGTTTTATTGGAACATCAAATCGGGTTTTGTGGGTATAACCTAAACATTCGATAACAGTCAATTTAGTTCGTTTTCCTAATGCTAACCAACCTTCGCCATTTACCATTAAAGCATATTCGCCAATGGTCATTCCATACACAATAGGAACGGTATGCATGCCCACAAACGATTGATATTGTTTTTTAAGTACTGGACCATCGATGTAATATCCGTTGGGATTTGGTCTATCGAGAACCATGAATGAAACATTTTGCTCGGCACATGCTTCCATAACGTAATGCATAGTCGATATGTATGTATAGAACCGAACGCCTACATCTTGAATATCAAACAACACTAAATCGATTCCTGCAAGATCTTCCTTTTTGGGTTTATGGTAATTTCCATAGAGTGAAATTACAGGCAATTGTGTTAATGAATCGATTGAATTAGTTACAGCTTCACCAGCATCAGCCTTTCCTCTAAAGCCATGTTCGGGACTAAAAATAAGTTTTATATTAATTCCCAACGAAAGCAGAGAATCGACAATATTTTTTTTATTAATAAATGAAGTGTGATTTGCAACAACAGCAATGGTTTTTCCTTTAAGCAATGGGAGATATTGTTCTGTTCTATTCGCTCCAGGAGTTACCGTTTGAGCGAATAAATGAGATACCAATAATATACTCAAAAAACAGAGACTAAACCCTTGCTTCATTTTTTTGTTTTATATTTGCCAAATCTACTAAAAAGTATTGATTTGAATCTAGAACTTTTTATTGCTCGTAAAATTTTAAAGGGCAACAACCATGCAAATATATCAAAACCAATTATAAAAATTGCAAAAATTGCAATTGCAATAAGCGTTGCTATGATGATTATATCGGTTGCAATAGTAATTGGATTCAAATCGACCATCAGAAATAAGGTTATTGGCTTTGGTGCACATCTTCAAATCGTAAATTTTGAGATAAATTCGTCGTATGAAATGTCACCCATTCGTAAAGATATTTCGTGCATTCCTGCTATAAAAAAACTCGATGGAGTAAAACATGTTCAAGTTTTTGCAATAAAATCGGGAATCATTAAAACGAAAGATAAAGTTCAAGGAGTTGTTTTAAAAGGCGTAGGATCCGATTTCGACTGGACGTTTTTTAAGGAAAATTTAGTTGAGGGAAATCTTTTTACGGTTAAAGACGATAGTGCAACATCGAAAGTTGTGATCTCGAAATATTTTGCCAATCTCCTAAACTTAAAAGTTGGACAAACATTTACAACATCTTTTGTTCCTAAATCTACATCCGAAAATATTCGCTATCGAGTATTTAAAGTTTCTGGAATTTATTGCACCAATCTCGAAGAGTTCGATAAAAAAATGATTCTTGCTGATATTGGACATGTGCAAAAATTAAATAATTGGAATTCTGATCAAGTTGGTGGTTACGAAATTTCAATAAACGATTTTAGTGATATTGATAAAATGCAAGAAAAGGTTCAAGATGAAGTTGGTTTTGGCTTTTTACCCGATGGATCGAAGTTAAAACTACAAAGTATTGAGGAATTAAATCCTCAAATTTTCGATTGGCTTTCGTTACTCGACATGAATGTTTGGGTTATTTTAATCTTAATGATTTTAGTTGCAGGAATGAATATGATTTCGGGTTTACTCGTTATTATTTTAGAAAAAACCAATATGATTGGAATATTAAAATCGCTTGGTGCAAAGAATGTAAGCATTCGCAAAATATTTCTATATAACGCTGCGTTTATTGTGGGCTGGGGTTTACTGTGGGGAAATGTTTTAGGCATAGGCTTATGTTTAATACAATATTACTTTAAAATAATGCCTTTAAATGCTGAATCATATTTCATAAGTTATGTGCCAATTAACTTACAAATAGTACATTTGCTTTTAATTAATATCGGAACCTTACTTGCTACGGTAGCAATGTTGTTATTACCATCGTATATAATAACAAGCATTAGTCCTGCCAAAGCTATTAAATTTGAATAATATATCTATGCTTTACTTATCACCTCAAAACTGGAACGATTACGAACTGATTGATTCAGGCGAATTTGAAAAATTGGAACGATTTGGATCGTTTGTTACCATTCGACCAGAACCACAAGCCGTTTGGGATCGCTCTCTTTCATACAAAGAATGGGAAAAACGTGCTAATGTGAGGTTTGTATTCAAATCGAACAATTCAGGTATTTGGGAAAAGTTTGGTTCAATGCCCGATGAATGGACTGTTGGATATCAACCATCTGCATTACAATTTAAGTTAAAGCTTACCGGATTCAAACATGTTGGAGTGTTTCCCGAGCAAGCAGTAAATTGGGATTATATCACAAAAAACGTTAAAACTCTGGGCATCGAAGAACCAAAGTTTTTAAATCTATTTGCTTATACCGGAATCTCTTCGGTAGCAGCTCGAACGGCTGGAGCAAAAGTAACCCATGTTGATTCAGTAAAACAAGTAGTTACTTGGGCAAATGAAAATTTGATGTTATCGAAAAAAGCTGATATTCGTTGGATAGTAGAAGATGCTCGTAAATTTGTTCAAAAAGAAATAGCTCGAGGCAATACCTATAATGGAATCATTCTCGACCCACCGGCGTTTGGTGTTGGTGCTAAAGGTGAAAACTGGAAATTGGAACGCGACATCACACAACTTTTAAAAGAAGTGTCACGTATACTCGATCGCAAAAATTATTTTTTAATTCTCAATTCATATTCATTGGGCTTTTCGAGTATGATACTTGAAAATTTAATAGAAGATATTTTTAAAGATTTTAAAGCTCCTAAAGAATATGGCGAGTTATTTTTGCAAGATTCATTTAAAAAGAAACTACCTTTGGGCGTCTTTGCACGCTTTAGTAGTGCAAAACAATAGAGGTTTTTGTTATAGTAGGTAATTGTTCGTCGTCGAAAAAGCGATGTTCACCGATTTCATAAATATAAACAAAAAGAAAAAATGTGTATATTTACGCCACAAAATAAAAAGGGCTTAACTAATCGTAAAATGGAGTTTACAGCAAAGCAAATCGCGCAACTTTTGAATGGTGCGATAGAAGGAAATGGAGATGTAACTGTTTCAACTTTAGCTAAAATAGAAGAAGGAAAACCTGGAGCGCTGTCATTTTTGGCAAATCCAAAATATATATCATTTGCTTATACCTCAAAAGCATCGGTGTTGTTGGTTAATAAAACTTTTGTAGCAGAAAAACCAATATCATGCACAATTATTCGTGTTGATGATTCATATTCTGCATTCGCAAAGTTACTCACAATGTTTCAAAAAGGGCTGATTAAGAAACGTAAAGTTTCGAAAACAGCTAAAGTTTCGAAAACAGCTAAAATAGGAAAAAATGTTTATGTTGGTGAATTTGTTTTTATTGGCGAAAATGTTATAATTGGTGACAATTCAACTATTTATCACAATGTAACAATTCACGATAATTGCAAATTAGGTACAAATACTCTTGTTTATTCAGGTTGTGTTTTTCTTGATGATTGTGTAATTGGAAACGATTGCGTATTCTTAGCCGGAGCAGTTATTGGTACCGATGGATTTGGTTTTGCACCATTAAAAGAAGGTGGTTATGCTAAAATTCCTCAAACAGGAAATGTAGTAATCGAAGATAATGTTGAAATTGGTTCAAATGCAACTGTCGATAGAGCTACAATGGGTTCAACTCTTATAAAACGTGGAGCAAAAATCGATAATTTATGCGAACTAGCTCATAATTGCGAAATAGGTGAAGATACTGTTATTGTTGGTCAATCAGGAATTGCTGGCTCAACAAAAGTTGGTAGAAATGTTATGATTGGCGGACATGTAGCTATAGCTGGGCACATCAAAGTTGGCGACAATGTTCGTATAGCTGGAAAAGCTGGTGTTATGAAAAGTGTTGAAGATGGCGAAATTATAATGGGTTCACCAGCATACAATGCTCGAAAATACAAAGAATCGTACGTTTATTTTAAAAATCTCGATAAACTTGAGGCTCGCATCAAACAATTAGAAGTAGAGCTAAAAGCTTTAAAAGGAGATAAATAATCCTTGCATTTAAATAAAAATGGCACTCGCCAGTAAATAAAATAGTCATTATGGATTCGAACGAGTCTACCCCAATAAAACTAAATACGATTGATCAAGCATTGCAAGATCTTCGTGATGGTAAAGTAATTATCGTAGTTGATAATGAAGATCGTGAAAACGAAGGCGACTTTGTTTGTGCTGCTGAAAAAATTACTCCCGAAATCGTTAATTTCATGGCTACTCATGGTCGTGGATTAATTTGTGCATCGTTAACAGAAGATCGTTGCGATGAGCTTGATTTAAAATTAATGGTTGGCACCAATACTTCTTTACACGAAACTCCTTTTACCGTTTCTGTCGATTTAATTGGTAATGGCTGTACAACGGGAATTTCTGCTTCCGATCGTTCTAAAACAATTGAAGCATTAGTTAATACTGAAACAAAAGCGAGCGATTTAGCTCGTCCAGGTCATATATTCCCATTACGTGCAAGAAACAAAGGCGTTTTAATACGTGCTGGACATACTGAAGCTGTTGTTGATTTAACAAGGATGGCAGGCTTAAAACCAGGTGGTGTTCTTGTTGAAATAATGAACGAAGATGGTACAATGGCTCGTCTTCCGCAATTACTTGAAATAGCTAAGAAATTCGATATTAAAATAATCTCTATAGCCGATTTAATTTCAATTCGCTTACAAAGCGAAAGTTTAATAGAAAAGGGCGATAGAGTAAAGTTACCAACTGATTTTGGTGATTTTGATATTATTCCTTTTCGTCAACTTTCAAATGGACTTGAGCATGTAGCTCTAGTGAAAGGAAGTTGGGAGCCGAATGAAGCAATATTGGTTCGTGTACATTCATCGTGTGCAACTGGCGATATTTTTGGCTCAATGAAATGCGATTGTGGTCCACAACTTCACCGTGCAATGGAAGAAATTAATGCTGTTGGCAAAGGTGTAATTGTTTATATGAACCAAGAAGGTCGTGGTATTGGTTTATTCAATAAACTAAAAGCATACAAATTACAAGAAGAAGGTTTTGATACCGTTGATGCAAACCTTAAACTTGGTTTTGCTGAGGACGAAAGAGAATATGGTGTTGGAGCAGAAATATTGAGAACTATTGGTGTTAAAAAAATGCGTTTAATGACTAATAATCCTCGTAAACGTGCTGGACTTGAAGGTTATGGTTTGGAAATAATAGAAAATGTTCCAATTGTAATTCCATCAAATCATCATAATGAATTTTATATTCAAACGAAAGTAGCTAGAATGGGTCATATGTTCCATTTATAATTTTTAGATATGAAAAAAAGTATTATCGTTTGCTCATTATTACTAACAACAGCTTTGTTTGTAGGATGTAAAAACACATCTAAAACCGAAACAAAGTCTACAAGTGTTAAGGTTTATTATTCATGCCCAATGCATCCAGAAGTTAAATCCGATAAACCAGGTAAATGCTCTAAATGCGGTGGTATGGATTTAGAAAAACACGAAGAATAATCCTATTGTACTCATAGTATAATATATTTTTCAACTATCTGATATCCTTATAAATATACAAAACATTAAAATCTATTTAATAGATAAATGTATATTTCCAGTAATTTTTAGCTTATCTTTGCGTCCAATTTAGCATAGGAAAGTAATCTTTCTTTTTGCAATGAATAAATGTAAAGGGTTTTGCTCTTATAAAAATAAAACTTTCGTGTAATTATTTTAAACCGAAAGTAGAGGTATTTGGAGGTACCATAAATAAATGAATGCATTAAAATTAGGTGATTTAACTATTTCTGTACCTGTTTTTCAGGGAGGAATGGGTGTTGGTGTTTCTTTGTCGGGTTTAGCTTCGGCAGTTGCAAACGAAGGTGGAGTTGGTGTTATTTCTAGTGCGGGACTCGGCTTATTGTACAAAAAAATGTCGGCCGATTATTTCGAAGCATGTATAATTGGTTTGAAAAAAGAAATTGAGAAAGCTCGCGAAAAAACCAAAGGTATTATTGGAGTAAACATAATGGTTGCAATGACTAATTATGCCGATATGGTTAAAACTGCTTTATCAGAAAAAGTAGATGTTATTATTTCTGGTGCTGGATTGCCACTCGATTTGCCAAAATACAGAGAAGCTTTTAGCACTAGTACTACAAAACTTATTCCAATTGTTTCATCAAGCAGAGCTGCAAAGTTAATTTGCGAAAAGTGGAAAACACTTTACGATTATTTACCCGATGCTATTGTTGTTGAAGGCCCTAAAGCTGGAGGACATCTTGGCTTTAAAAGTGAACAATTGGAAGATGAAAACTTTTCAATTCAAGAATTAATACCTCAAGTTTGTAAAGAGGTTAAAGAATTTGAAAAGATATATGACACTAAAATCCCAGTCATTGCTGCAGGTGGTATTTATACTGGCGAAGATATTTACAATATCATGCAATTAGGAGCATCGGGTGTTCAATTAGGAACTCGCTTTGTTACTACAGATGAATGTGATGCTGATATATCATTCAAACAAATGTATATCGATGCAGAAGAAAAGGATATTGAAATCATTAAGAGCCCTGTAGGTATGCCTGGTAGAGCTATTCACAACGAATTTTTAACGAAAGTTAAGAATGGTGAAAAAATGCCTATCGATTGCAAATTCCATTGTCTAAAAACATGCGATTGGAAAAAGAGTCCATATTGTATTGTTTTAGCTTTATATAGTGCATATAATGGCAATTTGAATGCTGGATATGCTTTTGCTGGACACAATGCATATAAAGCTACTGAAATCGTATCAGTTAAATCGGTATTCGAATCTTTACAATTAGAATATTCAGCTGTAGCTAAAAACTAAAGCTTTTTGAATTAAATAATTACTTCGCCTTCTTATCATTTGGTTGATTCGAAGGCGTTGTTGTTTCTACTTGTGACTTAGGTGCTTCAAGAATATTCCATTCTATTGCATTATCCCAACCTGCTTTAATGCTGATTGTACTTGTATAATACTGCGTTTTTTCTGGTTGAATAGATTTGAGGAAAGTGCCTGTATCCCATTTCTTATTCTTGTTTTTATCGTAAACAAGTTTGAGCTTATAATCACCAGCTTTTAAGTAATTAAATGTGACTTTTGAATCTTCTGTAGTATATTTCCAATCAATAATTGATTTCTCTTCTTTATCCCAAATTTGAATGATAACTGGATCAGATGTTATTCCTTTCATTGTAAGCAATAGTGTTCCAATATTTTCTTTTGACGGTATTGAAAAGACTAGCTGTAAACTATCATTCGTATTACCATAAATATCGGTAATTGCTTCAGGCAAAACTGTTAATTGATATTTCTTTTTCTCAGCCCATTTATAGATAATGTTTTGTTTTCGTGGCGATAGGCTGTCTGTTTTAACAGTATATGATTTGACTGGAGTTAAAATGTAATTATTTTTAAATACTTGTGTTTTAATAGTAAAAGTCTGTTCTATATTTCTATTACCTCTGATATCTGTTACCGAATAATCATCAATAGTCAAGGTATAGTTTTGTGCCTTTTTAAGTTTCGATGCACAGATAAAAAGTGTTCGAGGATAAGCTTTAAACCTTTTACATTCAATTGCAATTGGAGTACTTGAAGTATCTCCTGTTTTTACTAATTTAAATCCTTTCGTATTAAATGAATCTATCGGATTAATCATGTAAACGGGAATCATTTCATCAAGCCTTAAACTATTGAGTTGCAAAGGAGGAATAATCAATTCTCGAGCTTCGTTACTGTTAAGTATTGTTCCAATTTTAGGTTTAATAAATTCAAGTGTATCGATTGTTTTTCCATTAAATAGTACTTGAAACGTAAATGATTTTTGATTCAATAAAGCTTTGTCTGTTATCCAACAAAAGAGTGAATTCGACTCTAAATCTCTTTCTGTAATAAGCCACGATGATTGGTTTCTATCTTGTAATTTTAATTCAATAGAATCGCTTTCGAGTAAAGGCTTTTCGAAACTAAAACGGAATTTATTTCTTCCCGTTTGATAATTTTTGACAGTTTGAATTGCTACAGGATATTTCGATTTATACTTTTTCATTCGAGGCAAAGAGAATGTAGAATATATTTCTTTATTTGCGGTGTCTCGTTGATAAAACTCGTCCTTTGTTGTTTGAATTGAGTTGGTGTCAACAGCTTCAAAAAGCTTTATTTTTGAAACATCAAATGATTTAATTGGTGTGCTAACAGTCCACGAAAGTGGCGATTTTAAATCTAGTTCAGTGTTATTTTTAATTGTATTTAAAAGGTAGCATGCTAGGTTTCCTTTTTGCTTGTCTATATGTTTTTCGTATCGAGGTTTTATGGTATCGGTAAGCCATTTAAGCGTTTCCGTTGAATCGTGTTTAAAGTAGTGAAGAACAAATTTTATGGAATCGTTATTCATGAGCGATTTGTCTAAAATCCAATAAATGACGGTGTCTTTTGTGGTATTTTTCTCAATCTTGAATTGCGAATTATTTACTGAAATATTTAATGGTTCAATAACTAGGCTATCGTTTATTAATGCTTGGTTAAAATCAAATTCTACTTTCTCTTTTCGTTCACGACTGTAATTGCTTAAAAACTGTGTTAATTTTTGTTCAACAAAGCATTCTAAATTAATGTTTTTGGGTTCAAATACAACTCCCATCTTTTTGAATACGCTGTCTTTGCAAGGTTTTTCAACTTTAAGAGGTTTTGTGTTTTGTTTTATTGTAGAATCTTTTTTCGGGCATTTTATGGTGTCTGTTACTTCCTGTATTGATGCACGAGGAGTGATAATTGAATCATAAAAAGCAAACGCCTCTTTGGGTTGATTAAACTTCATATCGTTATTTGCGTCTTTCAATGCATACAGTCGATAATTAGCTTTCTTAATATTTTCGATTTGGAAAACACCACTTTTATTCGTTTTTGTAATGAAAATAGGAAGTTGCGTTTTAGGAGCAGTGTCACTCAAATTTGTGTATAGCATTACATATGCTCCATCAATTGGTAGATGTGTAAGAACATCGGTAACGGTTCCCGAAATTCGCATTGTGTCAATTGTATTTCCAGTCGAAAAAGCATAAGTAAATGATTGGAATACATTGCCTTCGTTATTGTCTTTTATTGAGTTGCCAAAAAAGAAAGAATAGTTTGTACTATCCTTCAATTGATTTTTATCGAATTTGATTTTTATTTTATTTCCACTAGCAACTATTGTTGGAGTCTTCTCTAATGGTGGTGAAATCAATAAGTTTTGAGCGATATTATCCACTTGAATAAACTCATCAAAAGTGATAGTGATTTTATTACCTTGAAAATTGGTCGATTTATTTGCAGGTTCTGCCTTAACGAGCTTAGGAGCTGTTTTATCTTTCGGTCCACCAGAAGGCATGCCCACTTTTGCACATGCTGCAATTATTAAAAGTAAATTTGCCCAAATAAGTGGCTTTACCAAGAATTGTGTATGAGTTAATCTATATTTCAATCTGTACATCTAATACTTTGTTCAAAAAGCAAACTTACAAAAAGATTCAGTAAGGTTTAAAAAAATGTTTATGTAAGATTGCTTAATCTAGTGATGTTATTCTATTTTTACTATGTTTCCAACCTGCATAAAGCATTAACGAAAAAAGCAATAGTGAAGTAACAATAGTTGCGGGTATAGTTCCAAGATTTAATCCTCCTTTTTCTAGTGGTTTGGTAAGTAAATCGCCAAAAGTAGCTCCGAAAGGACGAGTAAAAATAAATGCAATCCAAAATAGTACGATGTGATTGATGCGACTTGTGTAATGAATAAGAACAACTAACCCAATAATTCCAGCTGTAACCAATGCTCCAGTGCCATAACTTAAGCCCGCGTCGTCGCTTAAATAATCACCAAAAGCAGTTCCTAAACTGTTCGAAAACAATACAGCTATCCAATAAAATAATTCAACACGAAAACTATATATTGGAGAAACTATCAACGTTTTTTCTTTATAATACCAAAGACCTAATGTTGCAAATAAACCTGCACTAAGAATTAAGGAACCATACATGTAACCAAGTCCCAATGTGCGATCCATAAAATCGGATATTTCGGTACCAACTGTTGTAGTTCCAATTACAACAAGCCAGAACAAAACAGGATACAGTCGTTTAACAGCTAATTGCGAAAATAGTACAACAAGAAAAACTGCCATAGTTAGCAATAAACTAGTTAAATAACCAAGATTAAATGTCATTGAAAGCATGTCACCTAGGGTTTCGCCTAGGGTTGTAGCAAGTATTTTCATTATCCAAAAAAGGAGTGTAATCTCTACGACTTTATTCGTGTGTTTCATTGTTCAGATATTTGTTACATCAAAAGTACATATTTTTTGACTGGTTAAAACCGATAAAATGTATATTTGCTTTTAATTAAATTCATGAAATGAAAAGACACCTCATTATTCTCATTCTCTTCATAATTAGTGAAGTTGCATTTTCAAAAAACTACAAAGGAGCTGAGATTTATTCAACCCAATCGTATTTATATGGTCGTTTCGAAATGAAAATTAAGTCAGCTCCAGGAAGTGGTCAGCTTTCAACGTTTTTCTTGTATCGAAATAATTCTGAAACGGCAACAACACTTTGGCAAGAAATAGATATTGAAATATTTGGCAAAGATTCAAACTCATTTCAGTCGAATGTTATAGTTGAAGCTGAAGAAGGTAAAAAACTAATGACAGAGCAAAAGCATAGTACTCCCAATAGTCTTTCTGCCGATTTTCATATTTATGCAATTGAATGGACTCCCGATTCTATATCGTGGTTTCTTGATGACTCGTTGATACGAACAGAAAAGGCAAATGCAAAACTTTGTAATGCTGCAATGAGTTTGCGTTTCAATCATTGGGTTTCGGACAATGTTGCTTGGGTTGGTGCTTTCAACAAAACAGTATTACCCCAATATCAATATGTCGATTGGATTCAATATTCATCGTACACTCCCGACAACGGAGATAATGGCACCGATTTTACCTATCAATGGATAGATGATTTTAACAGCTTTGACAATAATCGTTGGTCAAAGGCGAATTGGACATTCGATGGAAATCTTGTCGATTTTCTTCCTCTCAATGCGTACTCAGAAAACGGTCAGTTAGTCCTTAAATTATACGATGCAACTCCACCTACATCTATTAATCAGCCCAATACCGTTGATTTTGATATTTTCCCAAATCCATTTTCCGAAACTATTTCAATAAATGCGGATTTCTCTAAAAACTATTCTTTATCGATAATTCAATCTTATAATAATGTCATTTTGCCAATTTCACCATTAAGTGAAAATACAGCAACCAACATTAATAATTTATTCTTGAATTGCAAAGCGGGTATTTATTATCTTTTGCTTTATCAAAACGGTCAATTAATTACAACAAAAAAACTTATTAAATCTCAATAGATTAAAACAATATTTTTATGCGAACACAATCATTATTGCTCTTTTTTATTAGCATTGTTACGTTTTCATCTTGTTCAGGCAAACAA
>Ga0302215_10000458_pt1 | contig 29829 bp, 11 predicted proteins | sample II_Fen_N3_1_FD_194580 | JGI IMG/M metagenome (GOLD analysis project Ga0302215, IMG submission 194580) | Peat permafrost microbial communities from Stordalen Mire near Abisko, Sweden - II_Fen_N3_1 | ecosystem: Environmental > Terrestrial > Soil > Wetlands > Permafrost | place: Sweden: Abisko... | reverse complement strand
CAATAGATACCGATGGTGATGGTATAGCAAATTATCTGGATCAATGTCCGGATACTCCTTCTGGAGTAAAAGTTGACATGAAAGGTTGTCCTTTAGATTCAGATGGTGACGGAGTAGCAGATTATTTGGATAAATGCCCGAATACACCAAAAGGTTTTCAGGTAGATGTTACTGGTTGTTCGATCGATTCGGATGGAGATGGTGTTCCTGATTCACTTGATAAATGTCCGAATACACCTTCAGGAGTTCTGGTAGATGCAAATGGCTGTTCATTCGATTCTGACGGAGATGGAATACCTGATAACATCGATAAATGCAACAATACACCTACCGGAGTAAAAGTGGATGTAAATGGCTGTCCATTAGATTCGGATGGTGATGGTATTTCCGATTACCTTGATAAATGTCCGAATGTTCCAGGAATTGCTGCCAATAAAGGTTGTCCGGAAGTGAAGGTTGAAGTGATAAAGTTATTTAATCAAGCATTGCAGGGAATTCAATTTGAAACAGGAAAAGACATTATAAAAATTTCATCTTTCCCAATTCTGAATAAGGTGGTAGCTGTAATGAAAGAGTATCCAACTTATGGATTGGAAATAAACGGTCATACTGACAATACCGGAAATGATGCAAGCAATTTAATATTATCTCAAAAAAGATCAGATTCCGTTAAAGAATATCTAAAATTAAAAGGTGTTGAAGATTCAAGACTTATTACAAAAGGACATGGAGAAGAATTCCCTATAGCTAATAATAATACAGCAGCAGGTAGAACTAAAAACAGACGTGTCGAATTTAAAATATATTTCTGAAGAAATTTTTGATGAAATTTTATTATATATTTAAGTTTTACAACTTGTCTAAATTATACCTTTTGTTGACCACTTTGTACTATTTGACAAATGTATAAATATTTATCTTTAATTACTTTATAAAAAGAGACTGCTGAAAAGTTAGTCTCTTTTTATAAATTGGCTTTGTATGCCGGGTTTATTCTTCCAATGTAATAAATTGTTTAACTATTAAAATTTAAGAGTGCCAATTGTGTGATGAACTTTAAAAGCAGACTTCCACAGACTTCAGTTCATGATGACCCTTACTTCTTTTGTAATAAGTTGAATGAAGAGATTGCTGAACCAAACAATGTCCAATGAAATGAAGAAATACATCATTATGAATGATGTCAGTTATGGAATGATGGTTACTGGTCATCCTGCGGGCTATTTTACAAACGTAAGATTGAATATACTTATAACCATTTCGGTAAATTTTAATAAAATTAATAAGAGTATTGTCTTCTAAATGAAACAATACTCTTCTATATTAAATAAAAATAAAAGACTGAAAATTAAAGCTGGTAATTGGGTGCAAAAATTGAATTAATTTGTATCATTGTGAGTGAAATAGTACTGAAAACTAGTTTGTTAAATACCATCCTCTATTTTTATTTATATTGAATATCCGGATTTATATGAAGTAAGAATGATCTTGTTAAAATTTATTCGATTTCAAACAGAATTGAATAAAATGAATGTTATGTTCTTGTAAATCAATATAATAAATTTCTTTACATAGTATTCGGTAATTTTTTAATTGCAACTCAATTATTATATTACAAATCAAATGTGTGAAATATGTAACTTTCCTGTAAAATTATGTAATGATTTAATCCTCAAAAAATATCAACTTTGCATCGTGAAAACAAATTCACTTTAAAAAAATGTTTAATTATGAAAAATAAAAATTTACTATTTATGGCATTTATTCTTGCCACACAATTTCTGAGTGCTCAAACAGCCGATATTAAGGTCGGTTTTGATGTCAGCGTTATTAAAAATGAGTATAATGGTGATTATGGAAATGGCATTTTTAATTTTAAACAACAAATGTATCCTTCTGGCGGTTTAGGTATAGGATATTATTTAAATCCGTCATTTAACTTAGGATTGCGTACAAGTTTTGGCGATTTAGGTTTTAAAGAAACTATTGCAAATAGTTTCAGAGGTAGAAAATTCGACATGTCGTTTTATACCCAATACAAATTAAATAATGGTTATATTTTGAAGGAAGATTCAAGACTTTCTCCGTTCCTTACAGTTGGCCTTGGTTTAGCAGCTTATGGAATTAATTCCTCACTCGATAAATCGGGAGTTGACGCAACCCTTTATCCTACCATTATTACCAAAGGTGTTGATCTGATAATACCTGTTGGAGCCGGTTTGAAATATCAAATCAGCGAACGGGTTGCGATTCAATATCAATATCTGTATAATTTCACTAGCAGTGATATCCGTGATGAAAACAGAGGCCCTAATTTCTTTGGATCAAGCAGTCATCCGGCAAGCAAAAGTGGAAATGATGCTTACGGTCAACATATCTTTAGTATTGTGTTTAATATTGGAAAACATACCGATACAGACAAAGATGGTGTAGCCGATAAATATGATAAATGCCCTAATACTCCATTTAATGTAAAAGTAGATAAAGACGGATGTCCTGTTGATACCGATGTCGACGGTGTAGCCGATTATCTGGATAAATGTCCTGATACCCCTGCCGGCGTAGCTGTTGATGCTAACGGTTGCCCAATTGATACCGATGGTGATGGTATAGCTGATTATCTGGATAAATGTCCTGCTACTCCTGCCGGAATTAAAACAGATGCTAATGGTTGTCCAATTGATACTGATGGTGATGGAATCGCTGATTACCTGGATAAATGTTCAGATACTCCTGCCAATGTTGCTGTAGACGCATTCGGTTGTCCTGTTGATACAGATGGTGATGGCATTCCTGATTATTTGGATAAATGCCCTGATATTGCCGCTAAGGGAACAAAAGATGGTTGTCCAGAAGCTGTTGGCACTATATTCCAGAATATAGAATTTGAATTTGCTTCCGAAAAACTTACACGTAGTTCATATCCTACATTAAATCAAATTGCAATCACTTTAATTGCTAATCCATCTTCAGTTAAAATGAGTGTAGCTGGGTATACCGATTATATCGGCTCAAACGAATATAATTTGAAATTATCAGTAAGAAGAGCAAATTCAGTGAAAAAATATTTGTTGAAAAGACATGTACCAGCTTCAAGTATTACAATCACCGGATATGGTGAAGAAAATCCAATAGCTCCAAATGAAACTCCCGAAGGTCGTCAAAAAAACCGTCGTGTTGAATTCCAAATTACAAAATAAGGGTTTCGTATATGCTGAAAAATATTTTTAAAATATTGAATGACTCTTTATATTAAGTTATTATAATTATCTTATTAACTTATTATAAAATATTCAGTTCTTAAAATATTAAATGGAAATTCAGAATGTGGTTCTTTTTATGTGAAATTTTATATGAATAGTTACACCTTTTAAAGTACACATTCTTTAAAAATAAAAGAGTATTGTCTGTCCTTTGGCAGATAATACTCTTTTTTTTATCTTCTTGCTTTTATTTAAAAACAAAACGTTTTCCATGCTTCAGTTTGTCAGAATAGATTAAAATTTAACTTACTTTCCAAATTTAACATAGTGTGAATAATGTAACTCTTTTTTGTAATTATGTAAGCTTTTACATTAATAAAGGTATCACCTTTGCATAGTGAAAATAACTTCACAATTAAATTAAAATATATGAAAATTAAAAGCCTGCTTGCAACCCTTTCAATCGTATCGGTTGTTCTTTTTACCGGGTGTAAAAACGATGATTATGTTGCTATAAACGGAGGCCCCTGTCCGGTAGTGGTTTCTGTAACCCCATTAAGCGGTGCTACACTAGTTGGTCGAAAAAAAGTTAATTCGGTCATCGTTAGTGATCAGGCTGTCAGGACAAGTATTGTTACTGCTACCTTTAATAAAAAAATGGATCCTAAAACTATCAATGAATCTTCATTTACATTAAACGGAAATTCACCGGTTGCAGGAACTGTCACTTATACCGATTCAACTGCAACTTTTACTGCTTCAAGTAGATTTGTTGACAATACTACTTTTACGGCCCGTATTACTACTGCTGCAAAAGATTTAATGGGAAATGCCTTACAACAGGATTATGTATGGGTATTCAGTACAGGAACAACAATTTTGCCGGTTGTAGTAGCTACCAGCCCTTTCATGAATGAAACAGGGGTGGAATTAAACAAAACCATCGTTGCTAATTTTAGTGTTGCAATGGACCAGTCGACTATTACAAAAACGACTTTTACTCTTTCTAATGGTACTACATCTGTTGATGGTATTGTTTCAGGCTTAGGAAATAATGTATCTTTTGTACCAACAGTTGCTCTTAGTCCATTAACTGTTTATACTGCCAAGATTACAGCTGCTGTTAAGAATATGGATGGTATTTCAATTGCTAAAGACACAACATGGACATTTACAACAGTGAATGTTTTCAATTTAGATATTACTGCACTTAACGGTACGGTTGCGAAAAGTCCGAATGCAACAACTTACAACAGTGGTACGAATGTCATCCTTACTGCGAGCCCTGCAATAGGTTATACGTTCTCCTCATGGAGTGGTGATGCTACAGGTTCAAAAAATCCTTTAACGGTGAATATGAATTCAACTAAAAAAATAACCGCAAACTTTACATCGAATGCAACTAATTTTGCATTAAACATTAATTCAATAAACGGAACCGTATCTAAAAATCCTGACCAGTTAACGTATGTCAGTGGTGCGAATGTTGTTCTTACCCCAACTCCAAATGCAGGGTATACATTTACCTCGTGGAGCGGCGATGCTTCAGGGTCAGCAGTTCCATTGACTGTAAACATGAATGCAAATAAGAACATCACTGCCAACTATACTGCTTCTCAGGCAAATGGACCCGGTATTGTTGATTTAAAATCGGCTGCTGATTTTACAGTTTTATCTAAAACTGGAATCTCAACTATCGGAGTAACTTCCATAACCGGTAATATCGGAGTCAGCCCTGCTATGGCAACTGGATTAACCGGATTCTCATTAATCATGGATGCTACCAATCAATTCTCTACTTCCTTATATGTTATTGGAAAAGTATATGCTTCCGATTATACACTTGCTCCACCGTCAAAAATGACTACTGCCGTAAGTGACATGGAAAGTGCTTTTACTGCTGCAAACGGAATGACCACTACAGTCATTGTTGACAAAGGTGCCGGTAATATCAGTGGCATGACGTTGGCTCCGGGATTGTACAAATGGAGTACCGGCCTTTTAATCACCAATCAGGGTGTAACTCTTAGCGGTGGACCAAATGATACCTGGGTATTTCAAATTGCACAGGGACTTACAGTTGATAACACAGCGATCATTCATTTGACCGGAGGTGCACAGGCTAAAAACATATTCTGGATTACTGCTAAAGATGCAGTCATTGGATCAGATGTTATTTTCAGCGGAAATATCCTGAGCCAGACTCTTATTTCTTTGAATACCCGTGCAAAAGTAACCGGAAGGTTATTGGCTCAGTCGGCTGTTACATTAAATACCAGCATAGTAGTTGAACCTTAATTAAACGAATTTATCCCATATAAGGAGATTAAAAAATAATTCATAAGAATATGAAAACAAAAAATAGTTACAAAAAGGAATCGCGCTTTGCGCGGTTCCCTTATGCCCAAGGCATAAAAAGTCTAATCCTTTGCACCGTTATTATGATGGGCATTCAAACCCCTGTTCAGGCACAGGATTCAATACAGTATACTAAACCTTCGTGGTATTTTGGTGTTGCTGCAGGTGGAAATATAAATTTTTACCGTGGTTCAACCCAACAACTAAATGGTGAGCTGACAGTACCTACTACTTTTCATGATGGTAACGGCGTTGGACTTTTTCTTGCTCCACTGATCGAATACCGCCCCTCAAATTCAAGATGGGGTGTTATGCTTCAGGCAGGTTATGATAGTCGTAGAGGCGCTTTTAATGGCGTAAATACACCATGTAATTGCCCTGAAGACTTAATTACCGATTTAAGTTATATAACTATTGAACCAAGCGTACGTCTTGCTCCATTCAAATCAGATTTCTATTTGTATGCAGGTCCACGTTTTGCTTTCAACATCAATAAATCATTTACTTACAAACTGGGAATTAATCCGGCTTATCCCGATCAAATCCCGACTGCTGATGTGAATGGTGATTTTAGTAATATCCACAATAACCTTATATCTATGCAAATTGGTGCAGGTTACGATATTCACCTGACCTCTGAAAACAAAAAGACTCAATTTGTATTATCCCCTTTTGTTTCTTTTCAACCTTATTTCGGACAAGACCCACGTAGCATTGAAACATGGAATATTACCACTGTAAGAGTGGGAGCAGCCTTGAAACTGGGAACAGGACATAAAATTGCTTCTCCGGTTAATACCGAAGCTTTTATTCCAACTGCTGTAACTCCTGAAGTAACATTCACAGTGAATTCACCTAAAAATATAGTAGCCGACCGCAATGTAAGGGAGATATTCCCGCTTCGCAATTATGTCTATTTCGATTTAGGTTCTACGGAAGTTCCTTCACGTTATGTGATACTCAAAAAAGATCAGGTAAGAGACTTTAAAGAAGACGATCTTGAAATGAATGCACCTCAAAATTTATCAGGTCGTTCAGAACGTCAAATGAAAGTTTATTACAACATTCTAAATATCCTTGGTGATCGTATGGGTAAAAACCCAACAACTACCGTCAAATTAGTAGGTTCTTCTCAACAAGGCCCTAAAGATGCCCGTGAAATGGCTGAATCAGTTAAATCGTATCTTGTAACAGTTTGGGATATTAAACCTTCAAGAATTGCAATCGAAGGGCGTGTTATTCCTGAATTCCCTGCACTTCAAAACGGAGGGACAAAAGAACTTGTTTTACTTCGCGAAGGTGATCGTCGTGTATCTATCCTAAGCAATTCACCTGCTTTATTAATGGAATTCCAGACAGGTCCTGATGCTCCTCTGAAACCGGTAACAATCAATGTCGTTCAGGAAGCACCGGTAGACAGTTATGTTTCATTCAGCAATGAAGGTGGAAACAAAGCTTTTACATCGTGGTATCTTGAAGTAACTGATGATGCCGGAAATGTTCAGAAATTTGGACCTTATACCGATGATCAGGTTAGCATCCCCGGTAAAACTATTTTAGGAACAACTCCTGAAGGGGATTATAAAGTGAAAATGATTGGTCAGACCAGGGATGGTAAATCAATTATCAAAGAAACAAATGTTCACATGGTACTTTGGGTTGCTCCTAAAGAAAGTGATGGCATGCGTTTCAGCGTGATCTATGAATTTAATAATTCAGTTGTAGCCAACAATTATCAGAAATATCTGACCGAAATAGTAATTCCTAAAATTACAAATGGCGCAAATGTAATTATTCATGGTCATGCCGATATCATTGGTGATTCACAATATAATCAAAATCTGTCATTAGCCCGTTCGAACAATGTAAGAGACATTTTAGAAAAGGGATTGAAAAAAGCACACTTAACAGGTGTTACTTTCCAGGTATTAGGATTTGGCGGAGACCAGAAATTATCTCCTTTCGAAAACAAATACCCAGAAGAACGCTCGTATAACCGTACTGTAATCATAGATATTATACCAAAAAATTAACCGTTCACTATATCTGTTTTGTTTTCTCTGATAAGACAGGGGCCGTTATGGCTCCTGTCTTTAATTTTTTAAAAAACCTGGTAGGGAGAAAGGAGTGAGGAGTAAGGAGTAAGTAAGTAAGAGGTAAGTAGAAGATAAAAACGTAGGTAGGTATAGTGTTTCGATAGGGCTCAAATGAGTAAATCGGAATGAACATTATACAAACCGTTGATTAATCCTTATTAGCTACCCTAAGTAGTTAAAATGTAAACGGGAGATTAGCTGGGACAGGTAATCAACAATGACACCAATTAACCAATTCCCCAATTAACCAACATAACGAAGAGACATTCCGATACAGGATCAACTGATCAACTAAATCCATTCTGTTTTTCTCCTGAAAACATTCATTATTGATTAGGCATAGATTAGGCATAGATTAGGCGTTGGTTGGGGGTTCATTGGGCCCCGACCCTCTGAAAACTCAATCAACCCCCAATAAAAATCCATAGAACCCCCAATGTCTATAAAACGGGAACAGGAGAATAGTAGAAGGAAGTAGATAGATGTTGGTAGTTGGTAGTTGGTAGTCAGTAGATGTAAGAAAGTAAAACCACAAACTTCAAACCACAAACTTCAAACCACAAACCTCAAACTTCAAACTTCAAACTCCCGACTTTCCAGCCTCTCAATATCTGTGAATCATGTAACATTTTATGGGAATTTTGTAATAAATTTGGTTGAAAATAGTACAATCTTTGTAACTTGAATTATTTTTGTAAAAAAACGGCAATCCATGAATAAAAAGCATAAACTATTAAAAATCAGTTCCATTATTTTGGGAGTTATGCTGATAATTGGTGTATGCATTATTTTATTGATTTCTCCGATCGCCAGGCATTTAATTGAAAAATATGATGAACAAATAACCGGTCGTAAGATTACATTAAGCAGGGTATACGTCAACCCCTTTACCGGATACTTTCATTGCAGCAACTTAAAGATTTTTGAATATAAAAGTGACAGCCTTTTCATTACGGCTAAAAGCGTCAATGTCGATATTTCAATCCATAAATTATTTTCTAAAACCCTTGAATTCTCAACAGTAACTCTGGTTGAACCAATAATAATGGTAGATGAAAACAAGAAGAAATTTAACTTTAATGACATTATTCTTAAATTCACTCCTAAAAAATCTAATAATAAACCATCAGGCATTCAAGTAAATATACTTGGAATAAAAATAGTAAACGGAATTATTCATTACCGGGAACGATCAGTACCGGTGAACTACTATATTAAAAATCTTAATTTAGATTGTCCAGGAAAACGTTGGAATTCCGATTCCATTGATGTGAAATATTCTTTTCTTTCAGGAACCCGCAAAGGGGATATGAAAGGGGATTTTTCAATGAATGTAAAAAAACTGAATTACCGTTTAAATGTAATTGTTCATACGTTCGACTTAAAAGTATTGGAACCATACATCAAGGATTCAAAGAACTACGGTACTTTTTCGGCAAACCTTGAAGCCAATTTGAAAGCCAAGGGGAATTTCAAAGATGCCAACGACGTCACTTTTACCGGAATGGTAGCGATCAATCAATTTCATTTTGGTAAAAATACTAAAGATGATATTGGGGCGTTCAAGAAATTACAATTATCCATATTTCAACTCAGCCCAAAAGACAATAAATATCTTTTCGATTCAGTATCGCTTTCGCATCCATATTTCAAATACGAACGGTATGATGCGTTTGATAACATCCGTAAAATGTTTGTGAAGAAAGGCCCAAAACATTCAGGTATGGATGCAAATACGTCTTCATTTAATCTTTTAACAACAATAGGAAATTACATTGCTGTGATCTCGAAGAACTTCTTTCACAGTAATTATAAAATCAACCGATTGGCACTTTACAACGGCCATTTTATCTACAATGATTTTTCGTTGAATGAAAAGTTTGAAGTGGAAATAACACCGATTACTGTTATCTCCGATTCAATAGATAAAAATCAGGATAGGGCAACAATTACTTTCAACAGTAGCATCAAACCTTCAGGATCCATAAAGATCGGATTAAGTATTAATCCCAAAGATACAGGCGATTTTGATTTAAGTTATCATTTTCAACATCTACCGGTCACATTATTTAATCCCTATCTGATATCACTGACTTCCTATCCTTTGAACAGAGGAATTATTGATCTGAATGGTTTATGGCATGTACGAAAAAGTAATATTAAAAGTACAAACCACCTCGAAATTATTGATCCACGGGTAGCTGAACGTATTCATAAAAAAGATACAAAATGGTTCCCTGTGTGGCTCATTATGGCAATTGTTCGCGATCGTGGAAATGTAATTGATTATCAGATTCCAATAACTGGCAATCTGAAGAGTCCGAAATTCCATTTGAAAGATATTGTATTGAATGCACTTAAAAACATAATAGTCAAACCAGCAACAACTCCATATAGGATCAAGGTAAGAAACGTTGAAACCGAAATTGAAAAATCACTTTCCCTGAACTGGGAAATGCATACAAACGCTATCAGTAAAAATCAGGAGCAGTTTTTAAAAAAAATAGCCGACTTTCTGTCAAAAAATCCACAAGCTTCCATTGAAGTTCACCCACAACTATATATCAGGAAAGAAAAAGAGTATATTCTGCTTTTTGAGGCTAAGAAAAAGTACTTTATGGCTTCCCATCATAAAAATAATAAAACTTTTGATAGTAATGATTCAACTTTGGTGGAGAATATGTCTATCAAGGATATTCATTTTGTACGTTATTTAGATAAAAAAACAAAAGATCCTTTGGTATATACTGTTCAGGCAAAAAGTGAGTTGTTGTTAGGCTCAAATAAAATTGATGATAAATTAGAACATCTGAATAAAGAGCGTGAAAATGTATTTATGAATAGTTTCAGAAAGAAGGGTGTAGAGAAACAGGTCAAATTTAAACACTCCGAAAATGTAATTCCATTCAATGGGTATTCATTCTATAAAATAACTTACAAAGGAGATTTGCCGACCTCTTTACTAAAAGCCTACAGTAAAATGAACCAACTAAATAATGAAGATCCACGTAAAGAATATAAAAAGGATAGAAAAAATACAAATAAAACAGACTAAGTTTGTACTACACAAATCTGAATTTCCTGAAACCGTTCTTACCTCAACTTTCATTCCTCGTTCCTCGTTCCTCATTTCTCATTTCTCATTTCTCGTTCCTCATTTCTCATTTCTAAACTTAACGTGTGAATTATGCAACAATTTCAAAAAGTTATGTAATATAATCTTTGAAAAGGACGACTACCTTTGTCGTGATGTGAAAATACTCTCACATTATAAAATAAAACATAATGAAAATAAAATTACTTCTTACATTAACTGCAGCTTTCCTGTTTTTAATGCCTAATGCAAATTTCGGACAGACTATCAATTTGGGTACCGCTGCTGATTTTGTTCTTTTTTCAACAGTTGGAGCAGTTGGTAATACAGGTAGTTCGCAACTTACCGGAAATGTAGGTTCAAACTCAGGTTCAAGTACAGGTTTTGGCAATGTTAATGGAGTCATGCACAGCAGTGATGGCGCAACTGCAACTTGTGCTTCCGATTTACTGTTGGCATATAATCAATTGAAAAGTACAGTATCGAATTATGCACATGCTCCTCTTCTTGGAAATGGGGCTACACTGGTTCCGGGAGTTTATGACATTGCCGGTAATTCAACTCTCGATTTAGATCTGACTTTGGACGCTCAAAATGATCCCAAAGCAGTATTTATATTTTTGATACAGGGAACTTTTTCTACCACTGTCAATTCAATTGTCAAACTAAAAAATGGTGCCCAGGCATGTAATGTATTCTGGAAAGTTGAAGGTTTGGTAAGCATGGCTTCAGGAACTTCCATGAAAGGAACTGTTATTGCCAATAATGCAGCCATATCCATTAACTCAGGAGCTTCTCTCGAAGGCAGAGCCCTCGCTATCGCCGGTGCAGTGAATGTAACCAAAGTTTTAGCCTATACACCAATCGTTGGTGGAAGTCCTTATCTGACCGGACCAACATCTCCTTCACTTGCAACAGTAGAAAATTATGCTTTGTTTACTGCCCAGGGTACAATGACCAACATTGGTATCTCTACCATCAAAGGTGATGTAGGAAGTAATCTTGGTTTGACATCAGGATTTGATGCTTTAACAGTAACCGGTGCCATACATGGAGTTGCCGATGGTTCAACAGCCTTATGTGCTGCTGATTTGCTCAAAGCCTATTCTGCTCTGAATTTGCTTGCCCCTGATATAGAGCTTCTTTATCCTGCTCAGTTTGGTAATAACCTGGTTCTTACTCCACATACTTATGTTTTGAAAGGTTCAACCGTACTTACCGATTCAGTTTATCTGAATGCACAAGGAAATGCTGATGCTGTTTTTGTGATCCAGGTTACCGGAGCATTAGCAACAAGCACTCACGCAAAAGTCCTTTTAATCAATGGTACACAAGCCAAAAATGTATATTGGAAAGTCGATGGTGCAGTGAATATAAATGATTATTCAGTGATTTGCGGGACCATTATTTGTAACAACGGTGCAGTCCAGATTAATACAGGAGTGACTCTTTATGGAAGGGTGCTGACTACCAATGGCAGTTTCGCAAGTAGCGCTATCACCGTTCATAATCCATCTGATGTGATCAATGGAATCGGTTCAGTGAATGTTGAACCTTCAAATGTACTTGTTATTGCTCCAAACCCATTCAAATCATTTGCAACCGTAACGTTGAATGATGTTTCTAAAACCAACAATTATAAATTGAGGATTTTCGATACAATGGGCAAGGAAGTTATAAATACTCCTGTTACTCAACAATCAACCACTCTTAAAACGAGTGATCTTCATTCGGGAATTTATTCCTATCAGGTAATTGAAAATAACAAAACGATACAATCAGGAAAATTGATTTCCCGACAATAAATTTTACTGTGAAAATATAAAAAGCTCACTGCCTTCTGGTAGTGAGCTTTTTTTATTAATGGAAGATGTTAATAAATTAAGCCTTGATTAAGTTATGCAAAGAATGTATATAAATTTTTATCAATTATTTTTATTTGATAGAAAGGTATGGAAAAATTTAAATTTATTACCCCCTGATATCGTTTTCAACCAGTTACTTATTCTTTTCAATACCTGTGAATTATGCAACTTATAACTATAGTTATGTAAGTAATGGATATATTTATACATCTATCTTTGTATCGATGTGAAAATACCCTCACATTGTAAAATAAATCACAATGAAAACAAAATTACTTATTTCATTAACAGCAGTTCTGCTGTTTTTAATGCCGAATGCCAATTTTGGACAGTCAATTAATTTAGGTACTGCTGCCAATTTTGTTCTATTTTCTACGGATGGTTCAGTAAGCAATACCGGTATCTCTCAACTTACCGGCAACGTTGGTACTAACAGTGGTTCAAGTACTGGTTTTGGTAATGTAAACGGCATAATGCACGATCGGGATGGTGCAAGTGCAGCATGTGCTGCAGATTTATTGATCGCCTATAATCAATTGGAAAGTGCAGTACCTACTGACTTTATAGCCCCTCTACTGGGGAATGATGTTACCCTTAAACCAGGGGTATATTCAATACCAAGTGCTTCTACTTTAAACTCAAACTTAATCCTGGATGCCAAAAATGATCCGAATGCAGTTTTCATTTTTCAAATTAACGGTTCTTTTTCAACAAGTGCCGAATCTAAAGTCATTTTAAAAAATGGTGCACTGGCTTGTAATGTCTACTGGAAAGTAGAAGGATTAGTAAGCCTGGCTCCGGGTACTTTTATGAGAGGTACTCTTATTGCCAATAACGCGGCAATAATAACCACAACACGTGATACCATCGAAGGGCGTGTACTTTCAACTGCCGGAGCAATTACTGTTGATGGAACACTCGCTTATACTCCTGCCGGTTGTGCCAGTCCTTATTTAACAGGACCGATTGCACCCGATCTTAAGTCAGTAGCTTGTTTTACCTTATTTACCTCAAACGGGCCCGTCGAAAATACCGGAATCTCGACCATACAAGGTAGTGTTGGAACCAATGTAGGTTCAGTTACAGGCTTTGATCCTCTTTTAGTTACCGGTATTGTCCATCCGATTCCTGATGGAACAACTGCACAGAGTTCAACAGATTTATTAAGTGCTTACAATTATCTGAACACAATGCCTGATGATATTGAATTACTTTATCCGGAACAATTTGGCCGGAATCTGGTATTGACTCCACATACTTACATTATGAAAGCGGCCTGTACATTTACCGATTCATTGTACCTCAACGCTCAGGGAAATCCGAATGCTGTTTTTGTAATTAAGATAAATGGTGCTTTAACTACCAGTACATATTCAAAAGTTATTCTGATCAATGGTGCTCAGACTAAAAATGTTTACTGGAAAATCGAAGGTGCCGTTAACATAAACAACTATTCCGTTTTCTGCGGTACGATTATCTGTAATAACGGCGCATTTGGTGCTATCAATACCGGGGTTCTCCTGAATGGTAAAGCATTACTTACTACAGGCGCACTGTCAACTGCTTCCATTACAACTACAATGCCTGCGGTTTGTAATATTACAGGAATTAGTAACGTAAATACGAATGTTGAAAATAAAATAATCACTTTCGCTCCAAATCCTTTTAATGCTTATACAACCATTAGTTTAAATGATGCTTCTTCAACCATTAACTATGATGTAAGCATATATAATGTATTAGGAAAAGTGGTTATCAACACACCTGTTACCAGTCAGGTAACTACTCTAAAAACCAGTGACCTTCGTTCAGGAATTTATTTCTACATGGTGACTTCTAACGGTAAGCTTATTCAATCAGGCAAACTGATTTCTCAACAATAAGAATATTAAATACTATCAGGCCCACTGCATTTATGTAGTGGGCTTTTGTATTTTTATATGTCTATTTATGTAATGTGTGAATATTGCAAATTATTTACTTTTTTATGTAACAATTTGCTTTCTAAAGTAATATACTTTTGTATTATATATTAGTTTATTCATACATAAACATAATAATTTACATGAAAACAAAATTAATTACTCTGATTACAGTCATCACCCTGTTTTATCAGCCGGTGAAAAGTTACAGCCGTATGTATGATGTTGCAAATAAATCTTCATTGTCAGGTGAAATGAACAGGACAATGATGCCACCAATGGGCTTAATGTCCAATTACGCTTTATATTCAACCAATGGTTCAGTTTACAATTCGGGTATTACTTTCATTACCGGTGATTTGGGTACAAATGTAGGACAAACTACCGGTTTTGATGTCTTAAATGTGAAAGGTATACTTCATCCCATTCCCGATGGTGCAACGAATATGTGTTCGGGTGATTTATTGACCCTCTATAATACGTTGAATTTAATGACTCCAACTATCGAATTACTCAATTCTGATCAGTTTGGCCATAACATGATACTAACCCCTCAGGTTTATCATTTAAATGCAGCTACTTTGCTTACTGATACTCTTTATATGAATGCTGCCGGTGATCCGAATGCTGTATTTGTTATTCTGATAAAAGGTGCTCTCACAGCTGCTGCTAATTCAAGAGTCATTTTAATGAATGGAGCAATATCGAAAAATATTTTCTGGAAAATTGAAGGTGCCATCACCATGAATGATAATAGTGTATTCAGAGGAATGGTCGTCGTAAATAACGGTGCGATTGTTATTAAACCGGGTTGCCTGCTTGACGGTGCTGCTTTTACTACTGATGGTGCTGTCTCGGTTGCTTCTTCAACTGTTATTACTCCATATAAAGGTATTACATCTGCCATTGAAGAAATTGATGCACAAAACCCTGACGTTGAACTTACAGTGGCTCCTAATCCGTTTGGTTCGTTCACAACCATAAATTTAAAGAATGATTCGAAATATATGCATTGCGATTTTAAAATTTACAATACATCGGGAGTAGAGGTTTTGAATTCAACAGTTTCCAAACAAGTTATTACCCTTGATACCAGCCGTCTCAAAGCCGGGATTTATTTCTACAAACTTACTGATATGAACAAAGTAATTCAATCCGGTAAACTCATTTCGCAACAATAAAAACTATATTTATCATCCTGATTGAATATGTTCTGAAATGTTTAGACCGCTGTTTACATTAGAATAAATCAATAGCCGGATTTTTAACACGTTAAGAAATCAGAATTAAAAAAGTTGTTTGAATAAATGCTACAAATTCAACTCGAACTATAACGGAATTTTTATTATCCGTTAAAAACGTGTGAATAATGTAAGTCTTTTCAGAAATTGTGTAAATCAAAATTACGGGAATATTGTCACCTTTGTGTAGTGAAAATTTATTCACTGTTTAATTCGCACTATAATGAACTCAACCGAAATAAAAGGAAATTGGGACGAACAGAAAGGTATACTGAAACAAAAATTTGCAGCTTTGACCGATAACGATATAATGTTTGCTGAAGGGACTAAAGAAGAAATGTTCGGACGGCTTGAAATCAAACTCAGTAAGACAAAAGAAGAACTGCGTGATATTATATCAACCATTTAATCAATAGTAAATTCTGTCTGATATTCTAGAATCATATTCACTTTTCCAAAAATAAATTCCTCAACCAATTTAATACTTAAATAATTATGAAAAGTTCAAAGCTTATAGGTTTGTTGTTTGCATTGGCTTTGTTAAGCGGTTGCATGTCCAACGACCAAAAGAAAGAAGATGCCCAAAATAAAACTCAAACAGCACTTGAAAATTTGAATACGGCTCAGAATAACGAAAATAAACTAGCGCAGAAAGTTGCTTCTGAAGAAGAACTTAAGACATTTAAACTTGAGTCTGAATTAAAAATTAAAAATAACGAAGTAAGCATCGCAAAACTTAAATTGAAAATGAACAAACCCGGTTCGGCTCTTGATGAAGTGTATGCCAGCAGAATTGATTCGCTTCAACTGAAAAACCAGAATCTCAAAACCAGAATTGGTAATTATGAAAAAACTCATACCGATTGGGGTAAATTTAAAAGTGATTTTAACCGTGACCTCAATCAACTGGGCAAGACTCTGAACAGTTTAACCGACGAACATATAAAGAAGTAGAATTCCACTTCTATCAAAAAAAGCAGACAAATTTGTCTGCTTTTTTTATGTCATAATTTAATGGCTTCACGGAAGATGAATGTGTGAATTATGTAACTATTTCCATAAATTATGTAAACTTTGAGGAAGTGAATCATATATCTTTGTACATAAATTATTTGTTATACATTAAAAAAAACAACAATATGAAAAAGCCATTTAATCTGCTATCAGTTTCGCTTTTGCTTATGAGCATGATACTATCGCCTTGTCAGGCTCAGGACAAAAAGACGATGCAATTTGGTGTACGGGGAGGTTTAAACCTTTCCAATCTTTATACTTCCGATGCAAAAAGTTCGGATATGATTGTTGGTTTCAATCTCGGGGTTTTTAATAAATTACCGGTCACAGACTTTTTTGCTATACAACCGGAATTTTCACTTACAACCAAAGGGGCTTCAGTTACCTATAATAATCTTTTTGTGGATGGTACAGCCAAGTTTAATCTGACCTACCTGGAAGTTCCTGTTTTATGTGTAGTTCAGTTGACTCACTTGCTTAATATCCAGTTTGGCCCTTATGTAGCCTATCTGGTTGATGGGAAAGTCTCAAATCAGGCAAATATTAATCTGTTCAACTTTGAACAAAACCTGAATGTAAACGATTATAACCGTATTGATGCAGGAGCTGTTGTTGGTGCCGGATTAGATGTCGGTTCATTTACCATGGGTGCCCGTTATAATTATGGATTGACAAAGGTCGGAAAGACAAAAACGTTTTTAAATTCAACATATGCAGTTCCGGATGCAAATAATGCAGTTATTAATTTTTATTTATCAGCTGCATTTAATTAAGATATAAAAAAAATAATTGATTTCTGATTCAAGTAAGCTACAATATTTAATTTAATTTAAAAACTTTACGAATATGAGCAATATACTTTATTTAATAGCATTAATACTTGTCATTTTTTGGGCGATCGGTTTTTTTGCATACAGTGCCGGGGGTATCATTCATATTCTTTTGGTATTAGCCATTATATCTATTTTGTTTCGGATTATCAAAGGAAGATAAAATTGAAAAAAAAGCTAATCGTATCGGTAATTCATTAAATAAAAAAAAGGAAATGTAATGTACATTTCCTTTTTTTTTTATTTCATGAAATGAGTGAATCAACCGAAAATTTAGTTTATTTTATTTGAAAATTTAATCAGAATTCATGTTTCTATTTGATTCCTTATAAATATTGAATAGAGATTAATACCAACAATTTTTACATTGATAAATTTTATCCAATCTGTAGGTTAACATCAATTCGTGAGTTCCAAATGATGCAGTGCTAATTCCACTAAAATTATAATCATAGCTGTATGAAGCTCTGAGATTATGACTTACATCAAGCCCAAACAATACACCCGTTTCGCCCCATGTCCTGTATACAAGACCCAACTGAAAAGGATTCGTTGTCAGGGTTGATTTAAAATATCCGGTTAAATTAAATTCCATTTGATATATATTTGAATATTGGATTCCGCAAGCTCCATAACCGAGATTAAAATAGTCATGGCTGGAATCCTTGTACATTGCATAAATATAATTTGTATTGGTAAAGAGTTTATTGATGGGTATAAATAATGAGAAAATATTTTGACTCGCTAATCCAATCCGATAATACTTATTGGTTAATTCAAATCCTAAATCCGAATTGACATTGGTTTCATTTAATAATCTGGTATAAACTGTCGGGTCGTTGGCTGTTGGTGAATTTACTTCTGATACATCATACCCCAGACTTTGAAAACTTAATCCTAAACCCATATTTAATTTCCAGTATTGATTTACCCTTGCTGCATAGGCATAAGTCAAATCAATATCAGTAGTTGAAGTGAACCCGACTTTATCCTGCATGACTTTCAATCCAAACTGTGTATACAATTCATCCAGATACAATGTGCCTGAAGCAAAAAGTGTAGTCGGAGATCCCTGAAACCCTAACCATTGCTGCCGGGCTGCCATGTTAAATTCAGCCAGATAATCACTGGTTATTGATGCCGGGTTTATAATATATGTTTTATTCCAATCATTATTCAATCGAATATTTGATTGTGCCATCGATATCATTCCAGGCAATATGAAAATTAGTAACAGAACAGCTTTTTTCATATACCCATTTATCGAATAACAGTTACAAATCCTGTCCTTTTTGTTATTTCCTTTGCACTGGAAATGTATAAAACATAGAAATAGGTGTCATTTGATGCCGGTTTCCCTTTGTAAGTACCATCCCATCCTTCAATGCCTTCATAAATTAAAATACCATTTCTGTTATAGATCTGAATGTGCCATCCACTCAAAAAGACATCATCGATTCCGTCTCCATTCGGAGTAAATACATTTCCGGTCGAAGTGTTTGTTCTCCAGATTCTACTGGTTGCAAACTCCATACATCCGTTCGGATTTTTTACTTTTAATTTCACATCATAATAGCCATCTTTTAAATTTGTATACGAATGGGTCTGATTGTTGCCAACAGCATTTTGAGCATCTCCAAAATCCCAGAAGTATTCTGAATACGTAATACTTTCACTCCAAAGCCGGATAGTAGGATCGACGGTTGTTACTTCATTTTTGTCTGACTGAATGGTGAAATTATACGAATCAAAATTTGTTGCTTTGAAATTCAACGTATCTGTGCATCCAGCCTTCGATGTCCCTAATACAGAATAATCCCCTGTCTGTTTTATCAATAAACTATCACCGGTTGTTCCATTATTCCATCGGTAAGATTCAGCTCCTGTAACATGCAATAATAATGAATCTCCGGTACAGAATACCGGCAGTTTGTCGAGTACTAAAACGGGTGGTGATTCTACTGTAATGATACTTTCGAAAACGCTTGTACAAGTCGGACTTTTCAACGTTAAGTTCACTCTATAAGTCCCTGGTTTTGGAAAAGTATGTTGTGGATTTTGTAATGTATCTGATTTTCCATCTCCAAAATTCCAACCGAAGGAATAATCACCGGCGATGCCGGTAGGTAATATCGTGTTGAATGCAAAGATATGAGCATCACAATTGATTATTTGATAATCAATTCCCGGATTAGGTACATCTATATGAAAAGTGTAATCGGAAATACAGCCTTTCCCATCAACCACTCCAAGAGTGTAAATTCCGGACTGGCTTGTTTCCATGATTTCATTATTCAACCCTGTTGAAGTTCCTCCCGACCAGGTGAACTGATAAGGGGGTACCCCTCCGGTGATTTGTGCTGTCGAGATTATTTTTAATACTTTTAATTGACAATCAAAATCAGGAACTGATTTTACAGATAGCTGAATTGGGGCGGGGCGTATCACTTCGAACTTTCCATTGTAAGCACACCCTCTGGCATCTGTCACTTCCACTACATAATTACCAGCAGGCATTGCAGAAAGATGTGTTGTTGTATCCCCGTTTGACCAGCTTATTGTATAAGGTTGTGTCCCACCGGTTATTGATAAGTCGATAGAGCCACTGTTCTGATTATTGCAATCAAAAGCATTGGCAATCCTGGCTGATATTTTTAGCTCAGTGGGTTCGGTAATTATAAAGGATCGTGTAAATGAACACGAAGAACCATCTGAAAGGGTCGCTATATATGTACCGGCTTTTAACCTGTTCCGGGTAGAACCGGCAGTAGGATTATCTGACCAGGATAATATTACCGGTGGAATACCACCTTTTATATTAAGCTGAATGCTACCGTCCTGAGCACCAAAACAGGTAATATTCTTAATGATTGGTTGAATAGAAAATTCAGCTTCCTTAATGATGACATCTTTAAACGTAGAACAGTTATTAAAGTCGGTTACTGTAATTGTATAAGTTCCGGGTGATAAATTTTCCTGTAATAATCCTTTCCCGTAATTACTCCATTGTATTTGGTAAGGAGGGATACCTCCCTGAATGTCCAGTTTTATGGATGCATCGTTTTCACCATAACAGGTAACCGGAGAAGTGATGGCAACAATCCTTAATTCTGCAGGCTGAGTAATGGTCGCATTAAAACTCTGATTACATCCTGTACTGTCAGAAACAGTCAGGGTGTAAATTCCTGCAGCTAAGTTTATCAGATCTTTTTCTATACTTGTAAATCCGTTCGGACCTGACCAGGCATAAGTATAATCAAATACTCCGGGTGTTTTTTCAAACGGCACACCACCCTCAATATTGATTGTCAGTGCACCAATTGTATCACCGTAACATTTTAAATTTTTCTGATTTCTGATTGTTATATTTATTTCGTCTGGCTCTTTAATAATATATGTCGTTGTTTTAGGTCCGCAATTATTTTTATCGGTTACATATACTTTATACTCCCCAGCTTGTAAATTTAAGATGTTTTTTATTGTTTCAAATTGTAGACCGTTTTTTATCCATGTATAAATATAAGGAGGACTTCCTCCTAAAACTGAAATTGCAATTTGTCCATCACCTGCACCAAAACAACTTATGTTATTCTTCTTTTGCGTCGATAAAACTAATTCATCGGGCTCATGGACGGTATAAATATCCGAATATGGAAGTCCACCATTATCCGTTATTTTAAATTCATAATCACCCGGGGTTAAACCGGAAATTGAAGATTCATTTGATGTGAAATTATTAGGTCCATTCCATGAAATGCTATATGGTGGAATTCCTCCAACAATTTTTGTTGTTATAAATCCGTTATTTGCACCATAACAGTCAATATCACCAACTATTGAATTCGGATTTATTGGAGGATTAACTGTAACTGTAATTTTAAAATCAGTACCTGCACAACCATTTGAAACCGGATGAACAATATAAGATACAGTTGCAACCTGTTTTGTGTTATTTGTCAATGTCTGACTAATTGAAAACTGTGGATTTGACTGTGCTGATGCCCCAGAAACAGCATTCAACGGTGAGATAATTGGAATGCCCCACGTATAACTGGTTCCGACAGGAACAATATCAATTGAAGATGCAGAAGTTGGAGAAACGATAAAACTGGTTCCACTTCCAATTAGTCTGGTAAAATCAGAAATTACAGGATATTGATTTATTGTAATAATCGCAATCTCTGAGAACAAGCTACTACAACCTCCACTGGATAAGGTTATCTTACAATAATAATAAAATATACCGGCATTCAACTCCGGTGGATTGTAACTGCTTTTTGTTTCATTTGAAATATCCGTACTACCAGAATAGGAATTAATAGAATTACTAAACCATTGATAAGATGCATTTTCAACTCCATCTTTGTACGTAACTGATAACATAGTCGTTTTTTCTCCCTTACATATTGTACTCGATTGAGGTTGAGAAGTAAAAGTGGGGGCTAAGTTCACGTTTACTTCACAAGTCGGACTTATAACATAACAGCCCGGACCATTGGGTTGTGTTACTATACAATAGTAGTAAGTTGTACCAACTTTAGATGTTGGAGGAAGATATGCCTCTTTAGAAGTGTCTGAAATTAATATTCCAGAAATAGTATTGTTTTCAGAATTACTAAACCATTTATAGGCAAAATTACCAACACCACCACTAACCTTTATTTTTAAACTATCTGCCAAGGCTCCCTGACAAAGTGTTTGAGTTAAAAGAGGCGCTTCAGATACTACCGGATCGGAAACTACAAAAACTTCAGCCGGATTACTTACCGTGAAACCACAACCGTTTCCAGTTAATGTCACTTTACAATAAAAGTAATAATTGCCTTCAGTAGTAAATACCTGAGGTGTATAGGAAGAGTTGGTAGCACCATTTATTTCTGTTCCTCCGGTATTTGAACTTATTGAGTTTGTAAACCATTGATATAATGGGTCTTCTACTCCTCCGGTATAATTTACCAACAATGCTTCTATTGATCCTCCTACACAAATAGATTGAGTCGGTAAAGGTTGAAGACTTATTGTTGGTAATGGGTTAATTGTAACCTTTGCTGTTAATGATGTAATGCTCGTACAACCTCCGGAAGGAAAAGTCATTTCACAGTAATAATATATCGTTCCGAGTGTTGTAGTAGGCGGATTAAATGTTGAATTTAATTCTCCATTAATCTCTTTCCATGAAGAATTATCATTAAATTCATTTTTGAACCATTTGTAACGTGGCACTACCGTACTGTTTTTATAAGTAACTTTTAATGGTATTGCGAATCCATCTTTACATATAGAACTTGATTCAGGCTGACCATCAATTTTAGGTGACGGATTTACTATAATATTAAAACTCTTTGGTGTACCTAAACAATTGTCAATAGTCGGTGTGACTGTAATTCTGGCTGTAACAGCTATATCACCGTCATTTAAAGTTTTAAATGATAAGATATTTCCAGAGCCGCTTGCATTTAAACCAATACCAGGATTGTCATTTGTCCAATTGTATGTAGTTATTTCTATATTACCTGTGAAATTGACAGTCGAAGTATTAAATCCATTACATACAGTCTGGTCAATAGGTTTATCTGCTGTTGGAGTCGGATTTGTTGTAATCGTAAAACTTCGTGAAGTTCCTGAACAATTATTTGCCGTAGGTGTAACAGTAATAGTTGCAACAATCGGAATTAGTGTAGAATTGATAGCTGTAAAAGAAGGAAGATTCCCAGTACCATTTGCAGCTAAATTTATTTCAGGTTTATCATTGATCCATGTATATGTAGTTCCCGAAACATTTGAGACAAAATCAATTATCGGATTCAAATCATTGTTACAAAGTTTTATATCGTCAATAGGATTAACAATTGCAACAGGATTCACAGTGATTTTATAATCAATACTTTTACCGGGACAGAGTATAGCATTGTTTAGAGTTGCTGAAGCTGAATAACTGACTATAAGAGGTGTATTGGTCGTGTTTTCGAGTATTTGTTCAGGAATGGTATTGTTTCCCGATAAAGTTGCTCCTATAATTCCGGTTGGTATATTTGCTGTCCAACTAAAGGCGATATCTCCTGTTGTCAAACTCGATAAATTTACCACATCAGAAGTAATGCCGGAGCATATTTCCTGTTTGTTGTCTGCATCAGAGAAAACTACTTTTGGTGAGGGGTTAACTGCTACCATGACCTGAAATGTATCTCCATCGCAAGAAGCTGATTTAGGAGTAACGGTATATGTAGCAGTTGCCACATAATCTGTGGTGTTTATAAGCGTTTGACTAATTGAACTTTGAGCAGTATTTTGGCTGGTACCACCTGTAATAGAACCGACATTAGGACTTAATACTGGAGTAGTCCAGGTGTATGTTGTTCCGGCTGTAACAATATTGCTTCCTCCATCTAAAGGACTAATACTAAAAGTGGCTCCACTACAAATAGTATCATTTTGGGTTGTTCTAATTTTTGATATTGGATTTACAGTGATAATATAATCCTTAGGAACCCCCATACAACTGAATCCCGGGATTTCAGCATAAGCTGTATATTTAACCTGAATCGGAGAATTAGTTTTATTAATTAAAGTTTGTACAGGAATTGTATTTGTACCCGAAGTTGCAACCCCATCAATATTGGCTGGCTGAGCTGCTGTCCATATAAATATAGCTCCAGCAGAAGGACTACTTAAGTTAACTGCATTTGTAATACTTCCTGAGCATAAGGTCTGGTTTTGTATAGAAAAGTTTACTGCAGGTGAAGGATTAATAGTGATTGTGAAGTTTTTAGGAGTACCATTACATCCATCAATAACCGGAGTTACAGTTATATTAGCCGTAACAGGAGCAGTACCCGAATTTATAGCTGTGAATGCTGGAATGTTTCCACTTCCAGAATCTACCAGACCAATAGCTGGTTTGTCATTAACCCAGTTGAAAGTAGTTGTAGCTATGTTTCCGGTAAAGTTAATATCAGAAGTCTTAAATCCATTACAGATATTCAGATCTGTAGGTTTATCTACAGTTGGAGTTGGATTCACTGAAATTGTAAAGTTCATTTTAGTGCCATCACAACCGTTGGTAACAGGAGTCACGGTAATAGTTGCTATAACTGGAACAATATCGGAATTAGTTGCAGTAAAAATAGGTAAATTACCATTTCCACTAGCAGCTAATCCTATAGAAGTTGTATTATTGATCCACTTATAAGTAGCATCTGATATATTAGAACCAAAAGTTACAAAAGTACTTTGCTCATTATTGCACAGTCTGATGTTGTTAACCGCATTTACCTTAACTATTGGATTTACTGTTATTTTATATTCAAATTCATCACCAGGGCATGTTGTAGAACTGTTTAAAATAGCTTTAGCCCTATATGTAACATCAATAGGAGCATTTGTACTATTCGATAATATTTGAGGCGGAATGGTGCTATTTCCTGATAACAGTGCTCCGGTAATTCCTGCTTGTAAAGTTGACGTCCAACTAAAAACAACATCTCCGGTTGTTATACTCGATAAGTTGACCACAGCAGAAGCGTTGCCTGAACATATTTCCTGAATGTTGTCAGCATCAGAGAAAACTACTTTAGGCGAGGGGTTAACTGTTACAACAACCTGGAATGTAGTTCCATTACAAGTTCCGGATTTAGGAGTAACAGTGTACGTAGCAGTTGCAATTTGATCTGTTGTGTTTATTAATGTTTGGCTTATTGAGTTCTGATCAGTATTTAGAGCACTACCTCCTGTAATAGCAGATAAAGAGGGACTTATCAACGGAGCACTCCAAGTATATGTTGTTCCTGTAGGAACTATATTTCCGCCTCCATTTTTTGGAGTAATATTAAAGCTATTTCCACTACAAATGGTTTGATCCTGAACAGTGGAAATGTTCGGAAGTTCTTTTATATTTATGACTACATTTCCAGTGACAGTTTGTTCACATAAAGTTACACTTGCGTCAACTATTCTTACTAAACTGTAACTGTAAGATATTGCACTATTTGTAGATACGTTTATAGTTGCCGTACTACTTCCGGCAATTGTTGCTAAATCACTCTCAGGTCCTCCATTTAGTTTATAGGTAAAAGTGTATGGTGGAGTTCCATTGGCTCCTGTTAAGGTTATAATTGGTGAACTTGAATTCAAACAAGCATTGTTTGTGTTGGTTATAATTGTGGCATTCAGAGCCGGTTTTACGGTTACTATAATTGAAAATGAATTCCCCGGGCAACTACCAACACTGCCGGAAACAGGAGTTACTACATAAGTAGCTGTTTGTGTTGAATTTGTAGTATTGGTCAGATTACCTGATATTTCTGTTGCGTTAATTCCAGAATTACCTCCTGTTAGCAAGCCTGTTACTGTTGGAATTCCCCATATATATGTTGTGCTTATAGGTATTATATCAGAGGGATTATTCATGTTGATAGTAAAGTTTGTTCCACTGCAAACTGTTAATAACTTGTTTGATATAACAGGTTTTGGATAAACTGTTACAACAACATCAAAAGCAGGCCCATCGCATCCATTTGCTCTAGGTATTACAGAATATGTTGCTGTTTGAACAATATTTGTTGGATTTGTAAGTGTTCCGATTATTATTGAAGTATTACTGCCGGCTGCAGAACCTGTCATTGCTCCTGTTACTGTTGGAATTCCCCATGAATAAGTTGTTCCCAATGGAATCACATTACCTCCCGTTGAGCCTGGAATGATGTTAAAACCTGTTCCACTACAGGTAGAATAATTAATAGTACTTGTAACTTTTGGGTTTGGGTTGATTCTGATAATGTAAGTTGATATAGCTCCTGTGCAGGTTGCTTCACCCGATACTGTTACTGTAGCACTATATAATATATCAATTGGTGAGTCTGTTATATTTACGAGCGTTTGCGCCGGTATTGTGTTTGTACCCGAAGTAAAGAAAGTGCCTGTAATACCTGAAGGTTTAGTTGCTGTCCAGTTAAAGCTTACATTAGTAGTGGCACTAGTCAGGATAACTTCTTCAGTTGTCTCGCTTGAACACTTAGTTTGGGTTCCTTTTGAAAATAGAACCACAGCAGAAGGATTAACAGTTATATCAAATTGTTCCATTGTTCCATTACAACTTTTGCCTTCGTTTGTAAAAGTAGGATATAACTTTATCGTTGCAGTTATAGGATTTGATGTGTTATTTAAAGCAGTAAATGGAGGAATATTTGTGATATTACCTGAGGAATTAGGTGCTAATCCGATATTGATATTCGAATTTGTCCAGGTGTAAGTAGTTCCCGAAACATTATTTATGAGATTTAATTGTGGAACAATAACTCCGTTGCAATAAACCCTGTTAGTTAATCCTAAACTGACTGGTTTGGGATTAACAGTAATGGTTAAGGTAAAAGTTTGCCCGGCACAATTCCCTGGATCTCCTGATACGGGTGTAATAGTATAAGTAACAGTTTGGGGAGTTGCGCTGCTATTTGTTAAATTGCCGCTTATAACTGTTTGATCAGTACCCGAACTTTCTCCGGTTATCCCACTCTGAAAATCTGAAATGCTCCACGAATAAGTTGTATTGGATGGTACTATATCACCGTTGGCATTTATTGGTAGTAGGGAAAAATTCTCACCACTACAAATGGTTATTGTTTTATTGGAAATTTTCGGAGTAGGGTTAAATGTTACCGTTACTTTAAATGTACTTCCTTTACAACCATTGGCAATGGGTGTTACAGTGTAGGTTAGAATTGCTTGTTCATTTGTAATGTTTTGTATGTTCTGTGAAATAGAATTATGACCTGAACTTTGGACGCTTCCTCCTGTAATTGAACCCACAGGATTACTTACTGGTGTTGACCACGTATATGTAGTCCCGTTTGGAACGATATCGGGAGCAAAATTAACAGGTGTTATAGAGAAATTGCCAAAATTACAAATAGTAACACTTTTATCAGCAACTTTTGGAGTAGAATTCACTGTAACTTTTACTGTAAATGGCAATCCATCACAACTTCCACTACTTCCGGATTTTGGTGTCACAGTATAAGTTACTGTTACTGCAGAGTTTGTTGTGTTGGTCAATATCTGGCTAATAATACTTTTTCCTGTTTGTGCACTTTCACCGCTTATTGAATTAGCAGGGTAAAATACCGGTGCCGGCCAGCTATATGTTGTTCCGGTTGGTACTATATTACCGTTTCCATCATCAGGTGTTCTGTTAAACGGATTGCCACTACATATAGTTTCGGCTAAACTGCCAATAACAGGAATTGGATTTACAGTAATAATAAAATCTTTAGAATTTCCTGAACATCCATTAGCAGTTGGAGTAACTTTATAAGTTACTGTGCCACTTGATATAGAATTATTGTTAAATACAACTGCAGGAATTGTATTTGTTGATCCTTTATTTATCGTGTTTGTTATATTATCTGTTTGTATGGTTTCCCATGCATATGTTGTACCGCTTATACTTGATATTAATGATATCTCTGATGTACTTGCACCAGAGCAAATTATTTGAGAGAAACTTGTATTTGTGATTACAGGTTTCTCTTTCAGAGAAAGTATGAAAGTAGCTTCATTTGATCCATAACAATTGCCATTTACTTTTACTTTAATAATGAATGTTTTATACGCTTTAAAAGTTATTTTAGGATACGCACTTGTCAGTGTTGTGCCACCCGTATATTCATAATCGCCTGGAGTTACTCCAGTTCCATTAATTGACCATTCGTAACTTGAAGGAGAATACGGTGAAATACTATAAACAGGCTTGTAGGTTGTGCTAAAATCAATGGAGTAATCAGCTGGAGTATCTTCACAAACCATTGCACTCGTTGGGTTAAAGCTAACTGACGGGTCGCCTAAATTCACAATTGTTTTTTTGAAGCTGTTTGTTCCACAGCTATTAATCACTGTCAAAGTAACATCATAGGACCCAGGCTGTGTAAATTTTATTTTTAAATCTTTGGATATTGTAGTGTAACCTGATTGAAAAGTAAACCCGTTTGTTGTTGCCGGAGTGCCTACTACTGGGGTAATAGTCCATTCGTATGTTGGTGATTCGCATGCCTGACTAACTACATTTGATGTATTGGTAAAAGTCATGATTCCACCTGTACAAAGTAAAGTTGGACTATAAGTGTATGAGGCTATGGGGACCGACTCAATTTGAATAGTTTTAATTTTTTGTGATTCCGTCTCACAAAAATCTTGATTTACAGCTTTTAATTGAAACTCCCAACACCCAGAAGTATTGACTTGGTTTGTAGGAACTAATAAATCATGATTAGGAGCTATTATCCAAGATGTTGGTACATTTATGAATGTCACAGAACCTGGTTTTTTATATGACCATGTGAAAAATGCAGCATTAGTGCAACCTGAACCATTTGTTCCTGTTACTCCATATTGACCAAGTATTGTACCGTTTTTAATACTTATTGAATTATTTATACATTGTTTTTCTGATAATTCAAAATCAGCAGTTGGCGCTAAACTTGTATTAATATTTTTCAGAGCTCCATTTCCGTTTTGGAGATACTCATTACAACTGTTTGATATACCTTTATTCAAAAGTTGTTTGTTTACAATGAAAAATCCATTTTTAGTACTACAAGAAACAGAATCGTAAATTTTTGATATGTTTGGATTTGCTAAAAGTTGAGCATGTGTTATTTGTAGTATTGGACTTCCATCACCAAAATCAATAGTATATTTAGATCCCGGGTAATTTCTACCAATTCCAGCCATTGAAATATCAATATTAAAAGATACATTAAGTCCAACACAAATATTTTCACTCGTAGTATTACCTAAATTAGTAGCATTACCATGAAATAAAAAGGTAGAACTTGTTGTAGAAGATATTCCCTCTTTTGTTTTAGTCAGTTCAAAAACATAAGTACCAATTGGTAATGTTGAGGGTATCAATATCTGATTTGAATTTTCTAAGATTAAAGATGATGTTGTATTCTTATTTACATCAATCATTTTTACATCATAACTATAACTTGGATCAAAACTACAAATTTGTAAAATTAAATTGTTTAATTGTTTTATTGTGTTCGTCGTAGCACCCTCTGCTCTATTTAAGCTACCAAAAAAACCAATCATATTTGCACATTGTGTTTCAGATGTGCAATTTAATAAATTAGCATTTGAATTGATTAGAGAATAAAGGATACTGGGCGATGAAATTGTTCCAGCTATTAGATTAAAGCTTTCTGTTTCAACGG
>Ga0302215_10000455_pt1 | contig 29945 bp, 26 predicted proteins | sample II_Fen_N3_1_FD_194580 | JGI IMG/M metagenome (GOLD analysis project Ga0302215, IMG submission 194580) | Peat permafrost microbial communities from Stordalen Mire near Abisko, Sweden - II_Fen_N3_1 | ecosystem: Environmental > Terrestrial > Soil > Wetlands > Permafrost | place: Sweden: Abisko... | reverse complement strand
GTTGAAAATCTGCTATGAAAAAATAAATGACAATTCCAAACAATACAATACCTGACACCAACGCCAGATGAATGATGGTTATAATTTTAAAAAAATCTTTTGATGATTGCCCTTTTATTTCCATAATTCAATATATTGTTATTCAATTAATTTTACTCAGCAAAAATACAGATTTTATTTTTACATTTAACTGTTTTACCAAAATATAGTTAACTTATTTCTACTTTACTAAAATAAAACAAGTCAAAAAATATAAATGGAGCTTGCGACATCCTGTTTTTTCGGGAAGAAATTTCATTTGGCAAAGTAAATACAAATTATTTTTTGGTAATAGGATTGTGACACCTGACAATCTGAACTGATAAATGACTGTTGATCAACTCCTCCTGAGTTAATTCGTTGATTTTATACGTATCTCCAGGTTGCATTCAATTCAGCAGGATTTATGCAAAGTCAACTCCTTCGGGGAGAATATGCATATTCAATGAATTGAAACACAGGGCTATCTGAACGCCGCAACCTGTTTTTTTTATGTCCGTTAAATTATAATCCTCTTCTGTACGCATTCGGAAGCCATTTGGATAATATTTACAGATATTACGGTGATATTACGGTGGTATCACGGTGGTATTACGGTGTTATTACGGTGTAATATTACACCGCAATATCACCGCATTCCCTCCGCATGACAAGGGTAATGTCTTCTTAATTCTTCCAATAGGGATTAAAATGTTTACCGAATGCGTGTAAAACGCGTTCTGCGTTCAGCGTTCCGCGTTACGTGTTCTGAGTTCTGTGTACTGTGAAGCATGTGGATAAAATGACTTTTACTTACTTCTTATTTAGTAAGGCAGAACTGGTAGCAGCTATTTGAAAGTTCTCTTTTGCCTGTCTGAAATTATTGCCTGAAAGTGATAAGAACCTGAAAATCTATTTATCACAACTGCAAAGTAAGTCTTCTTAAAAAGTATTTCTTGTAGAATCAAAAAGCCCATAAATGCAGAATTTTGTTCTGTTTTTACGGGCCTTTTAAATTCGGTAAAAAATTTTAGGTGATTTAGTTTCCACTTGTGTGGGAGCAATGAGTTATTTCTTTTCGTAGGCAAGCATTTTCCTTTTGCAGTCCAGTCCCCAGCGGAAGCCACCCAGCGTACCATCAGTACGGATAACCCGGTGACAGGGAATCAGATAGGCAATTGGGTTGGCACCAATAGCAGTTCCGACTGCACGGACAGCTTTTGGACGACCGATATTTTCAGCTATTTCGGCATAAGTGGTTGTTTTTCCGGCAGGGATTTGTTTTAATGCCTCCCAGATAGAAAGTTGAAATTCAGTTCCTATTGGGTTCAGGACAGGCCTAGAACCTTTTTCAAAAATCTGACGGACTAATCTTTCAGCTTTATCATCATTTTGTTTGAATTCAACATCCGGAAAGCGGTAATCCAGGTCGGAATAAGCACTTTCACGACTTTCAGGGAAGGAGAGTGCACATATGCCATCATTCGAGAAAGCTATACAACATTCGCCAAACGGTGTGTTCGAAAAACCATAAGAAGGATTTGATTGGGGAGGTAATTGTCTCATAGTTTATGTATTTGTATCAAAAAATAAAAGGGGGCACTAATTAGATAATTTTTTATAAAATAATTATCACTTGCAAGATGCTACGAAAAAGTCAAGTACATTTGTGGCAAAGTTAACGAATATAGTTGACTCAACGTTCATTTCTATATATAAAAATTATCTTAATCCCAAAATATCACGCATTTATGTATAAATCGAACATAAAAAGGATGCTACAATTAACCATATTAACAGCTTTGAGTCTACTCACTGGTGTAACGGCACAGGTAAGCAGTTCAAAATGGCAAAAACAGCCCATAGTGATCGATGGTGATGGCTCCGACTGGGGCACACTACCGCGCTTTTTCAATGCCGAATCGAATGTAAAGTATGAATTCAGAAACGACGACCTGAATTTATACATCATACTAAAAGCAGCCGACCGTTCGGTACAAATGCAATTATTAACAGCTGGTTTCAATGTGAAATTAAAAGTAAAAACTTCACCCCCGTTAAAATTTTCGATGGCTTTTCCTGCATTAAAAAAAGGAGAAATGCCTCCAATGATCATCAGCCAGGAAGGGAAAACAGATAAACTGACTTATAAAACCACTACAAATTCAAACATTATCCCTAAAGATACTGCGATACTGGAGGGGTTTCAAGTTGAGAAAGGAAAAATTGTTTCTGAAAGCACAGACGATAAAAGCATCAGCTTTGCCCGAAGTAAAACGTCCAGGGAACTTGCCACTTACGAAATTCGAATACCGCTGCGTGAGATTTTCGGGAATGAATATACACTCGAAAATGTAAGCCTTACTCCTATTCAACTTCAGGTAAATATCAATGACCTGTCACAGAATGAACTTAAAAAAATGAGAGGACGTCAGGGAAGAAGTATGTCGGGTGGCATGCGCGGTGGTGGAGGAAGAGAAAGAGGAATGGGAGGTATGGGTGGAAACGGAATGGAAGGTGGTGGAATTGGTGGAAGTGAAATAGGTGAAATGCCGGGTCAGGATATGCAGAACGAAATGTCGGGAGGACCACAGGGAGGTAATTTCTCGATGGAAAGAAAAAGTTTCAGCATTGAGTTTATTTTATCAACCGGAAAAGAATAAACTCTAATCTTTAGATTTAATCAGGATGAACAAGTCATTCTACTTGTTTTATTGCCTTTTCCAGAGTCGGAATCCGCAACACTTTATTGCTTTCGGAATAAATAAAACGGACAATAAAAAATATTTGTTTCGGGATTTCATATTTACCAAGAAGATTCTCCAGTTGAAAATTCAAATTTAATAACTGGTCAGTTGTATAGGCTTCCGATTCAATAATCAACACCACTTTATTTTCCAATAATTCATCCGGTATGGAGGAAATAAAATAGTTGGTTGCAAAAATTCCTTCCAGTTTCTTCTCTATCTGTTCAGGGTGGATCTTTACCCCACCCGAATTAATGGTTGAATCTGCACGGCCCAGCCAACGAAAAGAATCATTTCCATTCAATTCGACAATGTCATTGGTATGAATTTCGTCCGTCAACAGGTGTGTAGCTTTAATGACGAGACATTGACGTTCATCCAAACGAATTGTCACCCCTTTCAGTAAAGTAAAATAAGCGGACCTGTACTTCCCGTTAAACCGGCGAAGGGCAATATGCGAACAGGTTTCGGTCATGCCATAGGTTTCATACAGTTCAGATGGAAGATTTTCGGCAAGCTGTTCCAATTTTCTGGTTACCGGGCTACCACCTACTATTATTTTCTGAACAGACTTTTTTTTCAGGGATTCAGCAGAATGAAACAACTGATAAGGGGTAATGGCAGCAAAATCAATCGATTCATGTATGGTTTTAAACGGATTGGCCGTTGGTTCGACTGTTATCAAATTAAAGCCGCTTACGATGGCACGTACCAGCATCATTTTTCCGGCAATATAGGTGGCAGGCAGGCAAAGCAAGCAAACACTTTCAGCCGACAAACCAAAAAAGTCATTGGTCATGCGGGCTGAGTTAATCATACTTTGTTTTAACAAGAGTATATCCTTTGGTTTTCCGGTTGATCCGGATGTATGTGCCCGGATAAAACTTGTTTCATCGTACCAGTTTTCAAGAAATGTATATACCGCATTTTGCCATGAATCTTCAGGTTCTGTTCCTTTTTTCAACAATCCGAGATTCAGACGATTGTATACGATTCCGTTTAATTTGATACTTTCCATGTTTTAAGAAAGGATAGAGTTAAAATCCCATTTATTTTCTTTTCTGTAATAAAGTTTTGCATTTTCAATTTCCAGGGGAGAAGGAATGTTGTTGTGATACAATTGTCCGGTGCCTAATCCCTGCGGCAGGGGTGAGCCAAGGGTTGCTGTCCATTGCGCTATGGCATTCAACCCGATATTGGCTTCCAGAGCTGATGTAATCCACCAGCCAATATTGTATTTTTCAGCAAGCCTTATCCATTCTTCCGAAGGTTTAAAGCCACCCAGCAGGCTTGGCTTTAAAATGATATAAGCAGGCTTTATTTTCTGCAGCAAAGCATCCATATTCCATGGCTTCACCCCGATCAATTCTTCATCCAAAACAATAGGGATAGGCGAACGGGCGCAAATATCTGCCATGGCATCAAACTGTTGTTGACGGATAGGTTGTTCGATGGAATGAATACCGAATACCGATAGTTTATTTAATTTTTCCAATGCTTCCTGTGGGTGAAAAGCCCCGTTGGCATCAAGGCGAATTTCAATATCTTCGGATGAGAATTGTTGACGGATAGCAGTAAGTATTTCTAGTTCAGTATTAAAGTCATTGGCTCCTATTTTCAGTTTTATACACTGATAACCCGCCTCAATCTTTTCTTTAATTTGTTTTTGCATAAATACCTTATCGCCCATCCATACCAACCCGTTGATGGGTATACCGGCATTTCCTTCAGTAAAAGCCGATGGAAAAAGACATTCAGATCCTTTTGCTGCCAGGTCAAGCAAGGCTGTTTCCAGTCCAAAAGCAATAGAAGGATATTCTTCCAGGTCAATGGAATCAGGCTCCTGCCCGTTATTTAACAACCTGCAAAGATCTACCAGTTTACTATCAAATGAGTCCATAGGATCAATACTCAGTCCGGGGATAGTGGAACATTCACCGATTCCTGTTAACCCGTCCTTCTCCAGGATCAGAAAGGATGATGGTTTATGCAATAAAACCCCACGGGAAGTACCAGCGGGGAATTTGAAGTTAAAATCTAAAGTAATATAACGGGCAGACAACACTGTATTATTTTTTAAGCATAAGAACTATTCTTTTTTAGCCGACAATCCGAGATATTGATTAATAAGTATTACCTGTTTGTTATCAATCTTTGATCTTACCTTCATTTTATCCACTAATTTTGTCCATTCACTTTTAGTGTACCTTGAAGGGATGTACAAATTATGACAACTGCCACAATTTTTTACATATAAATTTCTTCCACTGGTTAATGTTTCCAACGGGATGTTTTGTATAAGGGCATCTTTTTGAGTGGGGATATATAAACCAGCCACACAACCAGATAGAATAACTATAGCTAAAATTGCCAAATAATTACAAAGTGAACGAGAAAAGCAAACGGGTTTTAAGTTTTTCATTTTCAGTATAATCTAATTTCCCGGTTTTAAAATCAGTAATTTGCGGCAATACCGAGAGGTTTACCCAAAATCCATCAGTATAATATGAGACACAAGGTCCTGCCGACAAAACCGAAAATTCAAAAGCATTGTTTCGAAAAAGGTTATTGTTATATGCCTCCAACCCAATGGAGAAATGATTAGAGAGTTGATATGCAAATCCATAATTCAGATTAAACTTCACCTCATGACCACGTTGCACATCAATGATCGAATTCATGGGTACAAGTTCATTCACAAACTCATATTCACCGGTAACATTTAAAGCCTGCACTGTTTTGCCAATTTGCTTATCAAAAATCAGCTTGCCTTCGAGTTCAACTTCCTGAGGGCTTAATGTATATTCCACATAGACTGAAGACCCAATTGGATTGCTTACAGGATCACTGAGCTTCAATTTCCACTCATTGGCAAAACTAAAGCTTTTATCATCTTCAACACTTTGTACACTATTATCACTTACAATCCCTTTAGAATATGATGAATTAAGATAAAATGCCGTTTGAAGATTGCTGCCTAGACCCACTTCAAATTCCAGTGTGTGATCGAAACCACGGTAATAATCCTGACGGCCGTTTTTCATGGTAGTCCATACCTCTAATTCTTTTTGACCTTTATTCAGTACATTACTTTGATAGGTAAATGTAAACAACCGATCCTGTGCTTTCACAGTTGTAAGAAAAGAAAAAATGGAAATAATAAACAGAATCTTTTTCATTGAACTAATTTTCATTTGTAATTGAATAATTTCAAATGCAAAATTAGGACTTACACCCTTTACCTGCAATCGCTAATAGTAGGTATATTTATAATTTTAAATTTATCTGAATTAATCCTTTGACACTAATAATTTATTGGATAAATACATGCTTTTTAATATCCTGAAGTGATTTCCAGCACTGCCATCCGGACAATTACATCCAATAAATAAGTATTATACAGTTACGATTTGTGAGAAATCATTATAAGTACCAGTCACTACTAATGGGGACAGTCAAATTAAATATCAACCAATCTGATTATAAAATTTTGAAACCCGGTTTATAGTCTGAGGTTATAAAAACTCAGCAAATCAGAAATTACAGTAAAAGTCCGATACCAAAAGTCAATGCAAAAATCAGGCTGGCCATGGATACCCGTGGTAATTCGGGATACAGTTCCAACGCGTCTGTATACGTAAATACTTTTTTGAGGTTCATAAACAAGACTGGAAATGAAAGAACGAACAACCATTGCCAGGCGGAATGATAATTCAACAACGTATACATTACCGTCAGTAAAACAGCTCCGCCAATAAGAAATAGCTGATAATAAGCGGCATTCTTTACTCCCATTGCCACTACGATGGTTTTCTTACCGGCATTTTTATCAGCTTCGTAATCACGCATGTTGTTCATATTCAACACACCTGTACTTAGCATTCCGATAGCCGAAGCCGGAAGAAGTATATCCCATCGAAAGGATTGTGTATGCAGGAAATAGGTACCCATCACCCCTACCAGTCCAAAGAAGATAAAAACGAAAATATCTCCCAGTCCACGGTAGCCATATGGATTTTTACCCACCGTATACTTAATAGCCGCAGCAATTGCAGCCAGACCCAATAATCCGAATAACAGCATGTTGGTAACCGGAATACCTTCTGTACCAATAACAATCAACGCAACACCCGAAACGGCGCATAAAAGACCAATGATTATTATGCCCCGCAACATGGTTTTCGGAGTTATCTCACCCGATTGCACCATTCGCTTTGGACCAATCCGTTCGGCAGTATCCTTCCCGTTTACAAAATCGCCATAATCATTGGCCATATTCGACATGATTTGCAGCAATACAGTAGTCAATGCCGCCAATCCGAATATCGACCAACGAAACCTGTCATCAGCAGCAGCCAGGCAGGAACCGATAATTGTATTCGACAAGGCTAATGGTAAAGTACGAAGCCTAAAGGCCTGCATCCATGATTTAAGCATAAATAATTGGGTTATATTTCAAAAACAATTTCCAAAATCACTTTTTCAAATATATTAATGGAAACTTTTTATCTGTTATTTTTAAATCTTTTCTTATCGCTTTTATTAATTCGGTAAGATACAAATCATGCTTTTCAAGAGACTTTATGTTGTTTTCATAATCCAACATTTTATTAACAACATTCTCATGAGCTACAATAAACATTTTATCTCTTGCAAAAGTATAATTCTTAACGTATTCAATTTTATTATTATCTGATGCTAAGTTATGTAATGACTCAATATATTTTACATAATGATCTTCCTTTAATTTTCTGCTTTCAAGAACTATACTATTTCGAATTGCAAACCAAGCACCAATTAAAGAAACTATGATTGCTGTCAATGCACCAAGTAATGATATATAGAAATTCATATTACATCTTTTATTAGTTTCAGACTCAAAGTCATTAGAGAAACAATTCGTGTAATTCGTATTAATTCGTTTAATTCGTATTAATTCGTGTAATTAGTTTTTTACGGCATTTTAGGAAATTTAGAGAAATCAGGCTTACGTTTTTCAAGGAAAGCATTCTTCCCTTCATGGGCTTCTTCGGTCATGTAATACAGCATGGTAGCATTACCTGCCAGTTCCTGAATGCCTGCCTGACCGTCGAGCTCGGCATTTAAGCCTGCTTTAATCATACGTAAGGCAATGGGGCTATGCTGCATAATTTGTTTGCACCAGGCTACAGTTTCGTCTTCCAGTTGATCAAAAGGCACTACTTTATTCACCAGGCCCATATCGTATGCTTCGGCAGCTGAGTATTGTTTACATAGAAACCATATCTCCCGAGCTTTTTTCTGACCGACAATACGAGCCAGGTAAGAAGACCCGAAGCCGGCATCAAAGCTACCCACCTTAGGTCCGGTTTGTCCGAAGATGGCATTCTCAGAAGCAATGGAAAGGTCGCATACCACGTGCAACACATGCCCCCCACCGATGGCAAATCCGTTTACCATGGCTACAACAGGTTTAGGCAGACTGCGAATCATTTTTTGCAGGTCGAGCACATTCAAACGCGGCACACCATCTTTCCCGATATATCCGCCAATTTGTTTTACATTGATGTCGCCTCCGCTACAAAATGCCATATCCCCTTCACCTGTCAGGATCACCGTGGCAATATCCGGACTATCGCGGCAAAAAACCATGCACTCGATCATTTCTTTGATCGTATCGGGTGTAAAGGCATTGCGGTAACGCGGACGGTTGATGGTTATTTTGGCTATTCCTTCAAAATAGTCAAACTTTATTTCTTCAAACTTTTTAATTTCATTCCAGGTTCTCATTATTGTATAAATTTGACCCCTAACCCCCGAAAGAGGGATAAAGAGCTGTTAGTATTGATGTTTACCCCTAAGAATCCCTAACCCTAATATGGGAACTTGAATTCTTTTTCCCCTTGAGTGGTTAGGAGTTCTTTTTTATATTCTTAAAATACCCCTTGTAATTTGCCGTATTTAATTCAGCATCTGTGAATATTTCAAGTACGGTAGCTTTTGTAGCATTAAAAAGGGATGTCAGTTTACCTTCCAACTCCTGAGATTTATCGCAAACCATATATTCCAATCCATATGCTTCAACCAACGATTTAATATTTACGTGATGGGGGGTAGTAAAAAACGCTTCACAGGATTTCATTAATTGAGGATCACCAATAAACTTAAAGATGTTTCCACCATTGTTATTCATGACAATGATTTTGAAATTGCCTCCCAGGTAATTATTCCACAATCCGTTAGAATCATATATAAACGACAAATCACCCGTTAGGAACAAGGTATTTTGTTTCGACGAGTAAGCATATCCGGCAGCAGTTGACAGACTTCCATCAATGCCGGAGGTGCCACGGTTGCAGAAATAGGTCAAATCGCTCCGTGTTGGGAATAATTGTGTCCACCGCACAGAAGTACTGTTTGCCAGTTGCATCACTGTATCCGATGGGACAAGTTCCAGTAGTTTTGTCACGGCACTCATATCGGATAAAGGAGCATTTTCCACAAAAATATCATGACGTTTGCTGAATGTTTGCATCTGTAAATGATAAAGTGCTGAAAATGTGCTTTTAGTTTTGCCTAATGGCATAGCACCCAGCACTCCGACCGCTTTACCGGGCACTATTGTTGTCAGGCTCTTATAGGTGTCGGCATAGGGCAATGATGACTCAAACTGCCAGTGTCCGACGGGTTGATATGCTTTTAAATATAATTTCATTTGTTTGGAGATGGCCGAATGTCCAATGGTAATCAATAATTCCGGACTGAATGATTCTTTTTCCTCTTCCGACAGGGAAGCAAAAAATACTTCCGGCCTGCTAATGATATTTTCTCCGCTTATATTTGAAAGGTTTTCACCCAGCACTACCACATCAGGTTCATTTGCCAATAACGCCGCCAACTCATTTAAGGATTCATTTTTAGGTTGAACCCCAATGACAACCAGTTTTTTGGTATATCTGAGCCAGGAAGCAGACAATTTATGCAGGCTTTCTTTTGACACGGAGACTTCTGAAAATATCGTTTTAATGATTTTTGGGTGGCTATTCATTTCCGGAATTGCTTCATAAATAGGTTCACGTATAGGAACATTTATCTGAACCGGACCGGCAGGAACTGCTAATGCAGTATCAATGGCCTGTGATACCTGACGATCGGAGAAAGCAAGGTCAACATCCATGGAAGTTTCGACAGGTAATTCAACACTTGATTTGATATAATTGGCGTAGATATTTGATTGCCGTATTGTTTGCCCATCAGCCTGGTCAATTGTTTCGGCAGAGCGGTCGGCAGTGATAACTATCAGTGGCAGATTCTGATAATAAGCTTCGGCAATGGCAGGTGCAAAATTAAGAACTGCTGTTCCTGAAGTACAGACCAATGCAACCGCATCACCGGTATGCTGGGCAATTCCTACTGCAAAGTATGCAGCCGACCGTTCATCGGTCATGCTTAAACAATCAAGTCCGGGATGAGCAGTAAATGCCAGAATTAATGGAGCATTCCGTGATCCGGGTGCAATAATTACCTTACGCACTCCTTGTTGAAAACAGATTTCAGGTATATTTTTAATACCCTGTCTAAAATGATTCATTCTTCTATTTACGATTTACTATTTACTATTTACAATTTTTTATAAGTTCCCCTTTAGGGTTAGGGGTTCTTCATTGCATTCATCATGGTCATCATTTTATTATCAGTTTCCTCCCATTCATTCTCAGCTATTGATGCAGCAGTAATACCGGCACCACTATAAAGGACAAACTGCTTAGTAAACAACTGCAGGCATCGTAAGTTTACAAACAAATGGCTTTTATGTTGAATGTTTAAAGGACCCAGAAAACCGGTATAATAGGATCGGTCGTGCTTTTCTTTTTTTAATATAAAATTACGGGCTGCTTCTTTTGGCAGACCACCTACCGAAGGTGTTGGATGCAATGCCTTTATACAAGCACCATCATTGCCTCCCAACTCACTTTCTTTAAATTCAAACCTTGTTATCAGATGAATCAGGTTGGCTGCCTGATAATTTTCAGGACCCTGTACCGACAAAGTATCTATTCCTAAGGAATGCAATGTGTTTTCAACAAAACCAGTCACAATGCCTTGTTCTTCTGTTTCTTTTTCACTCCAGCGATAGGATTGCGGATCATTCCCGGTGGCTAATTGTGTTCCTGCAAGCGATACTGTCTTAACAAGCCCGTCTTCAATTACCAGCAAAGGTTCAGGGGTTGCACCAATCCAACACCCTGTTTCAGGCAGTTGAACCATAGATACAAATGCATGAGGATAGGTATTACATAAATGAATAAAAAATGCACTTGCGTCAAAATCAGACAATATCTTTTCATTTCTTATTTTCGACAATACGACTTTATGGAATTTTCCATCCATGATTGCCTGTTTCGCTTCATTTACCTGTTGAATAAAATCTTCACGGGGTGTAGTAACTATTGACTTTCCGGATGAATTATCTGTAAACATCAAACCGGCATCAAGTGATAATTGCCTGATTGACTCCTGATCGATCTGATCGGAAAAATAAATATCGTCAGGTTCTAAAAGGTATGTTGCATGATTTGTTGTTTCAAAAAAAGGAGCCATTACAAAACCGCTCTTTTCTTTTGGATGATTCAACATATCAATTTTTTCAGGAAAAGATTGATACTGTACCATGGTAAAAATTTCCTCCTGATGAGGTAGCCGGTATGATGCAAAAGGGATATGCTGGTTTAAACAAACCTGTTGGAGTTTTTCCAGTGAAGGGTATGATTTATTTTCTAAACTCATTTATTCATCCTTTGTCTTAATTGGAATTATACGGTTCGTGAGTCGACAAACAGATATAAGGGTATCGTTTTGATCCTTCACATGAATTTCCCACACGTGAGAACTTTCACCCTGATGAACAATAACTCCTTCGGCCAGGACATAATTTTCAGAAGTTGATCCTACATGACTTCCACTAATTTCAACCCCCAATACAACATACCGCTCTCTGTCGACCAATGCCAAAGAACCTGCACTACCCACCGATTCGGCCAACGTCATAATTGCTCCACCGTGTAATCGTTTCATTGGTTGTATCGTTCTTTCGTCAATAGGCATTCTTGCCACCACACGACCGGTTGACAATTCTGTAAATACGATTCCCAAATGCTCAATCATCGAATTTTTACACAGATCATTAAGCCCTTCCACATTCAGTATTGACGACATGTTGGTAGATTTAATTTGTTAAACATTCATTTTAACAAGCATGCAAAGATAAGAAATTATCTAAATAAGTCCGGATTATCCTTCTTACAATCCTATTTGAAGCTTCTTTTTATATTAAATTTAATATTCGATCAGTCAGTTTGATTGCCTGATAAATATTAACTGAATAGAACACAATCAAACCGAAATAAATGTGGAAGAAAATAATTGAAATCTGAAGCTCACATTTACTATAAAACAACAAATATTTATTTTAAATGGATTTTATGGATGGGGCATTTTAACCGGCTTTTTAATAAAAATAGCTGTTAATTCAGGTATTCCGACATATTTCCGGGTAAATAATTTAAAAACATAACTTGCCAAAAAGTAAAACATAAATGCAGTAGCAAATCCCATAATGATATCAATAACATAATGGGCCTGAATATAAACAGTAGAAGTAACCAGAAATAAATAAAGGGGAAACAGTATGGTTAACAAAATATATTGGCGGTATTTAATAATCAGGAAAATTATTAATGTTGATATACCAACATGAGAACTCGGGAATGCAGCAGTTGGCCGTTCTCCGATTTGTTGAGAATTCTGGACCATTTGAGAAAAGAATCCTGTATTTTTTCCTGACATCAAAAGTGCCTGATGTTTATCAAAATAGAAACCAATGTTTGGAAAGATTCCCGAATTAACCGAGTCGACTCCTATTGCCTGAAAATAATATTGCGGTCCGGCAGTAGGGAAAAGAATATAAATAAGGTAATAACAGAAGAATGAAAACAAAACTATAAAAAAGAACTTTTCAAAAATTCTTCTGCTTAAAAAAAAGAAATAGATACATGTTCCAATTATCAATGGATAATACGCTAAATAACCCATATTTAGAATTTCACTAAACCAGCGTTGAGGGTAAAGTTGATTAAATACCTGGGCAGGTTGAAAACCAAAAATGGTTTGTTCCAACCCGGCAAGCAAGTAATCGTAGTTTGGCATTAACCTGTTAATATCAAAAGTTTCAGGATACCAGTATACGAGCAACATTCCTACAAAAGCATACCGTGAAAATCGAATCATCCACCAGTTTTTAATGGAGTTGAAAAATGTCAGCAGTATAATAATCAAAACCACTAATAACCTGGCTCTTAATAACACATTCATTACCTGCAGGTTGGGGTTTAGAATAAGAACTATCAAAGATGTTATCAGAACATAAATAAAAGTCAGTTTCTCTACTGCAAAAAAACGCATTGATCGTTGTTGAATCATTTGTTTTGTCGATGTTAAAATGAATAAATAATTTTTCTTTTAAAGTCAGCTTTCAATACCATAAACTTTCGCACTTCACAACCTCTCCAGTTACACATGAATTTAATCAATTCAACAAGTACCTCTTACCTGTTTTTATAATTTTGAAAATAAAATGGAATAAAAAAAAAGACAAAGATACAATTTTTAAAACAAACAGTAAACTTATCAGTACTTGATTTTACTTCTTGTTACAAATTTATTACAAACTTATTTAATTTTTAGTACCTCATTTATAAGGATAAATAATAATATTCGATTGAAATCTGAATGAAACTTTTTTAAAAAGAAACTTTTTAAATAGCACATTTCAATGTAACAGGAATATAAAATCGCTCATATGGAAATATGAAAAGATTTTCCTAAATTTGCATTCTTTTGGAAGTAAATTATATTTTGTTTTACAATCAAATTTAACGAACAGCAAAACTAAAATACATGACCAATACAGTTGTCGATAATTTGAAAACTATCGGAATTTTCAATGATAGTTTTCCCCCAATTATGGATGGAGTTTCACTTGCTGCACAAAATTATGCATACTGGTTACATCAAAAGAATCAACCGGTTTGTGTTATTACTCCAAAATCGCCAAATTATTCAGATAACGAACCATATCCTATTTACAGGTACACCTCTATACCAATAATAGGACGAAAACCCTACCGGATAGGTCTTCCTGATATTGATTTTACATTTAAAACTGAAATTGAACAGATATCCTTTGGCCTGGTCCATGCTCATTGTCCTTTTAGTTCAGGCAGGCTGGCATTAAGTATTGCCAATAAACAAAAAATTCCATTTGTTGCAACCTTTCATTCCAAATACAGAGATGATTTTGAACATTCTGTTTACAATAAATATATTGCAAAACAGATGACCAATGAAATCATAAGGTTTTTCGAAAAGGCTGATGAAGTGTGGATACCGCAAGCATCAGTGGAAGAAACTATTCGTGAATACGGTTTTAAAGGAAAAGTGGAAATTGTTGATAATGGTAATGATTTTGCAACAAACAGTCCCATTGGACCAATAAAAAATGAAGCCCGGAAAGTATTGAACATAGGAGAAAAAGAGATAGTATTCCTCTTTGTCGGACAGCATATCTGGGAAAAAAACACCCGGTTAATTATTGAGTCACTGGCATTAATAAAAGATCTGCCTTATAAGATGTATTTCATTGGTGTAGGGTATGCAGCAGCCGATTTGAAACAACTGGCTGATGAATTGGGAATTAGTAACAAAGTTGAATTCGTTGGAATGATAACCGACCGTGAACGAATAAAAAGATACTATGCAGCTGCCGATTTATTTCTGTTTCCTTCTATTTACGACAATGCACCATTGGTCATTCGGGAAGCCGCAGCCATGCATACTCCTTCGGTTTTGGTTAAAGGTTCTTCTTCAGCCGAAAATGTGACAGATAATTTGAATGGTTTTCTGGTAAATAATACCGTTGAATCATTTGCCGGAAAATTGAGGGAATTAATCGCTAGTCCTGAAAGAATTGAGATAGCAGGATTAAAAGCCTCCCAAAGTATTGCCCGTTCATGGGAAAGTGTAACCGAAGAAGTTCTTGACAGATACAAAAAATTAATGCTGAGAAAATGGAGAAAATAATCCAACCAGTCATACTATCCAAAAAAGCTGTAAAACCATTTAAAACATATCAGGTACTTATTCCTGTTCTACTGGGTTTATTCGTTATTGGCTGGTTATTTCTTGATGAATTTAATCCGGAAGTATTCTTCTCCTTTAATTTTACCATCGTTAGTGTCTTGTTCCTTATTTTAGCATTTATATTAATGTTAATGAGGGATTTTGGCATGATGTGGAGGTTCAGGCTTCTTACCGACAATGAATTATCGTGGAAGCAGGCATTTCATATCAATATATTAAGTGAATTTACTTCTGCCGTCACTCCGGCTGCTGTAGGGGGTTCCAGCCTGGTTGTCATTTTTCTGATTAAAGAAGGAATCAATGCAGGACGTAGCACCACTATCATGTTTGTAAATTTATTTCTGGATGAATTATTTTTTCTGATCGTTTGCCCTATCGTATTTCTTTTTATACCAATCAGTCAGCTGTTCAATTCTTCATCGGTCATCGTCTCTTCTTTCGCCTACATATTCACCGGGCTTTATGTGACCCGGTTTATCTGGACCAGCATCATGTTTATTGGTATTTTTAAACGTCCCGATTGGATTAAGCACATCTTGCTGACTCTTTTCAAACTTCCGGTACTTCGTCGTTGGTATGCGAATGTCGAATTATTAACCAATAATCTGGTACAGGCATCACATGATATCGGGAAACATTCCATCGTCTTTTGGTTAAAAGCGTTTGGTATGACACTTCTTACATGGACTTCCCGTTTTCTGGTTGTAAATGCCGTATTTATGGCTTTTAATCCTGAGAATATAAATCATTTGGTTGTTTTTGCACGTCAACTGATACTATGGGTATTTATGATTGTAAGCCCTACTCCCGGTGGTAGTGGTGTCAGTGAATATGCCTTCAAGGAATATTACAAAGATATTTTCACCTCTAAGTATTCGGACAGTGCCATCATTTTTGTGACGTTAATCTGGAGAATGATCAGCTATTACTTATATCTGTTACTTGGATTACTGGTTATACCGAACTGGATTAAGAAATCTTTTACTAAAACAGTAACAGAAGTAGAAAGCTTATCGGAACAAAAATAAATTTACTGTAATAAAACCAAACATCACTGTAAAATCAATGCTGATTTTTGATTTATAAAATGATTACTATACCTTTGCAAGCATCACATACTATTTATTTATTAAATAATGATTAAGAAAATATTTTTTACCACTGCTTTTATACTTGCTCTGAATGTAGGTCATGCCTGTACAAATTTTTTAGTAGGAAAAGCTGCAACCCTGGATGGTTCAACATTGATCAGTTATAATGCCGATTCTTATTTTCTTTTCGGGGCATTGTATCAATATCCGGCAGCAACTTATCCTGCAGGCACTTTGCTTGATGTTCATGACTGGGACTCTGGCAAATACCTCGGGAAGATAAATCAGGTAGAAAAAACCTATTCAGTGGTAGGTAATATGAACGAACATCAGGTCAGTATTGGTGAAACTACTTTTGGAGGAAGGACTGAATTAGTGGATTCAACAGCCATCATGGATTACGGAAGTTTAATTTACATTGCACTTCAACGATCTAAAACTGCACGTGAGGCCATTAAAGTTATGACCGATTTAGTGGCAGAATACGGATATTACAGCGAAGGTGAATCATTCTCAATTGCTGACCCGAATGAAATATGGATCATGGAAATGATTGGTAAGGGTAAAAACAACAAAGGGGCCGTATGGGTAGCTCAGCGTATCCCGGATGATTGTGTATCAGCCCATGCCAATCAGGCACGAATCACCACCTTCCCGTATGATGACAAAAACAACTGCCTGTATGCCGAAGATGTAATTGCCTTTGCACGTGAAAAAGGATATTTCAAAGGAAAAAATAAAGATTTTAGTTTTTCAGATACGTATGCCCCCCTTGATTATGTGGCACTTCGTGCTTGTGAAGCCAGGGTATGGTCATTTTTTCGCAAAGTAGATCCTTCCATGGAAAAGTACATTACCTATATTAAAGGTGAAACTGCCGAAAGAATGCCATTATGGATTAAACCGGTGGTTAAACTCTCTGCTCAAAAAATAAAGGAATATATGCGCGATCAGTACGAAGGTACTGAATTTGACATGACAAAAGGAATTGCTGCCGGACCATTTGGGAGTAAACTCCGTTGCAGCCCGTTGACTTTTAAGGTTGACAGTGTGGAATATGTTCATGAACGTCCCACAGCTACACAACAAACCGGGTTTACTTTTGTGGCTCAAATGCGTAGTTGGATGCCCGATTATATTGGTGGAATCCTATGGTTCGGAGTAGACGATGCCGCTACCGGACTTTATGTTCCGATGTATTGTGGAATCACTCGAATACCGGAATGTTATCGTCCTGACAACGGAAGTTTACTTGATTATTCCTCTACTTCAGCATTCTGGACATATAACTCGGTGGCCAATTATGCGTACAGCAAATATTCGTATATGTTACCCGACATTAAAAAGGTTCAGACGAAATGGGAAGATGACTTCAATGCACTTGTTCCTGCCATTGATAAAGTAGCAATTGGAATGACTGAAAATGATGCACGTGTTTTCCTTTCTGATTTTAGCGTAGCTCAGGCAGAAAACTCAACGGCTGCCTGGAAAAAATTAGGAGAATATCTGATGGTAAAATACATGGATGGCAATATCAAAGCTGAGAAGAACGGTAAATTTGTTCAGAATGAATATAAAATACCAACTACCATTATTCGTGCAGGGTATCCTGAAGAGTTTTTACGTCAAATGGTAAAAGAAAATCCGGGATTTAGAGTTAAATCGGCGACTGAAATGTTGAACAGAAAATAATTTATTTTATCAAACCGGACATATTTAATCAACAAATTCTTTCAGTTCAATTCTTCCACACCCGACTATACCGGCATTCATGAAAAATGCATTCAGACTTTCATTTATAATATTCTTCATTGTTAGTCTGACATATATTTTGTCGGGGTATGAATTTACGCATCTGACACAGTCACTACATCCGGTTGAATGTGATGCTTCATGCACGGATATTGCAAACGAGCTGGTTGATACTCACACCATCAGTTTAGAGGATGACTTCTTCATTTCAACTATCAACTTAAAACCAGCCGGAATAAGAAGCAACATTCTGCTTCGTTCACTCACCAACAAGAATCCCCAGATTAATTTTCCAAACTCCATTTGGCAACCGCCAAAGCTTACCTGATCTTTTTTTTTATTTTAAGTTGTACTCTGTCTACAACTTTGCACTTTTAGATAAATAAAAAATATTTTTATGATAAAAGAAAAAAAAGAAACAGCGTTATTTGAAAAAAAACAAGCTGCCTTAATTTCTGTATTTGCTGCCATCGTACTGACTGGTTTTAAGTTAGTTGTTGGCCTTTTGACAAATAGTTTAGGCATTTTATCGGAAGCGCTGCATTCCGGGCTCGACCTGGTAGCTGCTGTAATTACGTACTTTTCGGTCAGGGTATCCGACAAACCGGCTGATGAAAAACACAATTACGGACACGGTAAAATTGAGAATTTTTCAGCTTTCATGGAAACCATACTATTGCTGATTACCTGTACCTGGATTATATACGAAGCAATTAACCGGTTAGTGTTGCATGAGACAGATATCAAAATTTCTGTCTGGAGTTACATTGTAGTAATAACATCCATTCTCATCGATATCAACCGGTCACGAATGTTATTCAGGGTTGCCAAAAAGCATAACAGCCAGGCGCTGGAAGCTGATGCACTTCATTTCTCTACTGATATATGGAGTTCATCAGTCGTGTTATTCGGATTAATATGTGCCAACTTTGGTTTCTTTGCAGCTGATTCGATTGCAGCATTGGTTGTTGCACTGATTGTGCTGCTGGTATCGTATAGGCTTGGTAAAAAAGCCATTGACGTATTACTCGATCGTGCGCCACAAGACACAATTGCGATAGTAAAAGATGTTTTAGCCACTTTTACGGAGGTTAAAACCTATCACAACTTAAGAGTCCGGACAGCTGGTGCCGATACTTTCATAAAAGTAAATATCCACTTAGATCCTTCTTTAAGCTTACTGGAAGTGCATGAATTATGCGACAGGATTGAAACTGTTGTTCATTCACAGATTCCAAGGAGTGAGATTAATTTACATCCTGAACCACAGGTATTAAATCATTTAGAGGCCGATTTGAGTGAAAATTAAAAAAATTGATTTTATCATCTTTTTAAACAAAACGAACATGGATTTCGACGATATATTTGAACAAAAACACAGGAGCCGTAATCAACATTACGACCACAATTACAGGCATGAAGATGAAGATGAACATGGACATCAAAATAGCTATAGGCATGAAAATGAACATAGGCATGAAAATGAACAAAGATCATCACATTCGTACGATAAGCAGAATGATCTAAAACTAATGTTGCTTGATAAACTTAGAGATAATCCAAAATTAAAAATGTTATTAATTACAGGATCAATCGTACTGATTATTATTGTTATTGGTTTACTATTTCTCTTTCTTCCTGTCATACTTAAACTGGTTGGATATGTTGGTGAAAATGGAGTAGAAGGTTTTCTGAATACCATTTGGAAAGGAACTAAATAGAAACCACTTAAATATCACCGTATAGAAGCAATGGGTTTACAGTTATGTAAGTTCTGTTTTCTTTTTTGCTTTTATACGTTGATTTGTTAAAATATAAAATGAAACGTATATTAATTACCGGAGCAACAGGCAATGTCGGTATAGAAACTATTCGCTTTCTGTATGAAAACAATACAACAAATCAGATAATTGCCGGTGTTAGAAACATTGGCAAAGCAAAAGAGATTTTCAACAATTATCCCCGGCTTAATTTTATCACATTTGATTTTGAGCAAACTGACACTTTCAATAATGCTCTTGAAAATATTGATACGATCTTCCTTCTTCGACCACCTCATATTTCGGATGTTCCTACCTATTTCAAGCCTTTAATTGAAAGAATCATTCATTACAACATTCGACAGATTGTATTTCTTTCTGTTCAGGGTGCTGAAAAGAGCAAGATAATTCCACATAATAAGATTGAAAAATTAATTCGAGAGTCGGGGATAGATCATATCTTTCTTCGTCCCGGTTACTTTATGCAAAATCTTACTACAACTTTGTTAAGGGATATTCAACTGAAACGGCAGATTATTCTTCCTGCCGGACATGCAAAATTTAACTGGATTGATATCGGGAATATCGGAGAAATAGCTGCATTATTGTTGGATAATTTTGCAAATTATAGAAATCAAACCTTTGAACTAACAGGATACGAAAATGAAAATTTTTCAACAGTAACCAATTTAATAAATGAAGTTGTTACTGATAAAATTGAGTATTATAATGTAAATCCTTTCAAATTCTATCGGATTAAGAAGAAAGAAGAAAATCCAGCCGGAATGATTTTAGTCATGATAATGCTCCATTTTTTACCTCGTTTTCAAAGAGTGCCGGACATATCGGATTCCTTTGAAAAACTTACAGGTAAAAAACCAACAACGTTGAGAGATTTCATTTACCGAAAAAAAAATAAATTTGTTTCTTCAGTTATTTAATAATTCCAGAGAAATGCATTGTATGATGATTCAAAAAAAATAATTTCCATATAGTTGAAACAATTAGAAATAGAATGTGTTGAATGTATATATGATTCAGGTTGCATGAAACAGGATCACACATTTTTCTAAATCATACAAGTATGAAAGTCGTTATTTTTGGAGCAAACGGCAAAACAGGCAAACTCCTGGTAGAACAGGCACTGGCACAAGGACATCAGGTGATTGCCTATATCCGAAGGCCTGAATCTTTATTAATTGACAATCCGGGATTAAAGATTATTGTTGGCAATCTGAATGAACCCCTGAAAATGAAAGATGCTATTTCGGGTTCTGATGCCTGTATTTCAGCATTGGGTGGAGCATCATTATCAAAACACTCTGTCGAAACAATAAATGGTATTAAGAGTATTATTTCTATCATGGAGATAACAAATGTTTATCGATTTATATACCTCTCGTCATTGGGTACCCGCGAAAGCCGTTATTTTATTCCTCAACCACTGAGATTTATACTAACCAACATCTTACTTCGGGTTCCTCTTGCCGATCATAATATCAATGAAAGCAATATCATTAAAAGCAAACTTCAATGGACCCTTATAAGACCTGGTAGTCTGACCGACGGTCAACAGACAGGGGATGTGAAACACGGAAGTGAACCTGCAATTTTGAAAGGAAATTCCAGTATTTCCAGGGCTAACGTAGCTATGTTTATGCTTCAACAACTAACAGACATCAGGTATATTCATAAGGGAGTGTGGCTGCATGAATAAAATGCTGTAGAATTCATTTCTGACAGAGGATTACTGACAGTAATTCTCTTTTTTTATTTCCTGATATGAATAAGTTAAATCAAATGACTATTTTTGCATTTCAAAAAAATAAAACAAATTGATCGAAAATATACTTTTTGAACGTGTTGATTACACCGTCGATAATCTTGCCAGAGGGGAATATGAAAACTGCAGGTTTGTGAATTGTAACTTTTACGGTGGCGATATTTCACACATCATATTTCGTGAATGTACTTTTGACAGTTGTGATTTTAGTCTTGCCAAACTAAAAAACACAGCGCTCAATGATATTCATTTTGTAGGGTGCAAGTTACTGGGGGCTCAATTTGAGGAATGTAATCAATTCTTACTTTCACTGGATTTTGAGAACTGTGTTCTTAAACTGGCTGTGTTTTACAAACTAAAATTAAAAAAGACACGTTTTAAAAACTGTAACCTGCAGGAGACTGATTTTACAGAAGCCGACCTGACATCTTCTACCTTTGATAATTGTGATTTGCAACGGGCAATCTTTCAAAAAACAGTGCTCGAAAAAGCAGATTTCCGTACATCATTTAACTATTCCATTGACCCGGATCAGAACCGTATCACCAAAGCCCGATTCTCAAGGTTGGGAGTAGTCGGGTTGCTGGATAAATACAGGATTGAGATTGAATAATATTGGTTGATTGTTACGGGTTACGGGTTCGGTGTTCAGCGTTCCGGGTTCTGTGTTCCGCGTTCGGTGTTCCGCGTTCCGTGTTCCGCGTTCTGTGTTCCGCGTTCTGTGTTCCGCGTTAAAGTCGCATGCTTTATTCTTTATTCTTTGTTATATCCTACTATTTACTAATTACTTACTATCCTTTCGCTACTCACTTACATCTCTCATTCCTCACTCCTCATTCCTCACTCCTCACTCCTCACCTCTCACTCCTCACCTCTCACTCCTCACCTCTCATTCCTCACCTCTCACTCCTTACCTCTTTTTTTTTTATTTCCGTAAATCCAAATCAACTGATAATTACGTCTAATATGTAAACAAGAAAACGAATTAGTTGGCGAACAGATACAGGTCATGTTGAGGTAAATTGTGTTTCAACATAAAAAAAACGAATTATTTTGTTTATTCCAAATCCAAATCAACTGATCAATTCGTCTAACTAATAAAAAATAACTGTTTGATGTAAGAAAATTCCAAAAATCAAGTCAATATAATAAATGAATATTACAACAATAGAAAAAAACAGAAATCTAAAACAACTAAATAAAAAACAATTATGAAAACAATAAAAAATTATCAGTTTAAAAGAGTGTTGGTTATTACAGGGTTGGCATTCTTATCATTTATGGTTTATGCAGAAGATTCCGGAGTTATAAAAGGCAGGGTTGTAGATGAAAACAATCAGCCTGTAGAATATGCAACGGCAGTTTTAAAGAGTTCCAGGACAAATAAGTTTGTTACCGGTGCTGTATGTAATTACAAAGGTGAATACGTTATTGAAGATGTAGATCCGGGCGAATATGTACTTTCAACAAAAATGATTGGGTATCAAAAAACTGAATCACAAAAAATTGTGGTAGATAATAACCTGCACCGTGTGGTTAAAAAGAATGTAGTTATGAATGAAAACCCCCAAAAGAGCATTGTGGTAGTAGCCAAAAAATCAATGTATGGCAACAATCTTCAGACTGCTGAAAGATAATTTAATAATCGATAGAATGAAAGGATGGCTTGTAGTCATCCTTTTTTGTGCTTAAATATAGCTCAATTTGAAATATTTTGATTGATTTGAATATAGACAAAAAAAATCTGAACTATTTTTTAAATCATAGAGCTTCGTTGCAGTTTTTTAATTTAATTTGCAGAGTTATTAATCAAATGAATCCAATGAATAAATCTGCCTGTGTGGTTTTTCTCTTTATATGTTATTGTTCGGTCATTTTCGCCCAACAATACGACGACTTTTTTATTGATAAAGCATGTCGGGTCGATTTTCATTTTGGTGGGAATGTACAACAAACGAATATTTACCTGGACAATATAAGGCAGGAACCTTTCTGGGGCGGAAGACGCTCACACCTGTCGAATAACTTAAATCTGGGAGATTTCCGTTTCAGGGTATTGGATAGCCTGAGCAATAAACAAATCTATGTCGATGGATTTAGTGCGCTATACCGGGAATGGTTAACAACGCCTGAAGCAACAAAAACAAGTAAAAGCTTTGAACAAACCATTCAGTTTCCCTTTCCAAAAGAAGCATGCACACTGATTATAGAAAAAAGGATAGATATGGATCACTGGACAGAATTATTTCGGTATGCGCTTTCTCCATCTGATAAATTAATCGGACTCACTGTTCCGAAAAAAGTACCGGTTAAAATCATTTCTAAAACTGCCTCACCCGATAAAGCCATCGATATTGCTGTGATTGCTGAAGGATATACAATGGACGAACAAAATAAATTCTACCGGGATGCAAAGCATTTAGCTGAAAACCTGCTTACTCATGAGCCCTTCACTACTTATAAAAACAGGATCAATATCTATGCCATTGCAGCACCCTCAGACCAATCGGGAATTTCACTATCGGACGATTCAACATGGAGGAACACTGCAGTAGGTTCTCATTTTTATACTTTTTACGAATCACGCTACCTGACTACTCCCAATGACTTTAAAGTTCGCGATCTGGCTGCATTAGTGCCTTACGATGCCATTTATGTTCTGGCAAATACATCAACCTATGGAGGCGGAGGAATATACAATTTCTATGCCCTGACAGCTGCCGGGAATAAACTCTCCACACAGGTTACAGTACATGAATTCGGCCATTCATTTGCCGGACTGGCTGATGAATACTTTTATGACAGGCAGGATGCACTCGATGCCATGTATGATATTAAAATTGAACCGTGGGAACCGAATATCACCTCTCTGGTCCAATTCGACAGGAAATGGAAATCCATGTTATCACCTGAAACACCGGTTCCAACACATGTGAAAGAAGAGAATAAAAGTAAAATTGGTGCATTTGAAGGAGGAGGTTACCTCTCAAAAGGAATGTACAGGCCAATGTTCGATTGCCGGATGCGTACCAACAAATCCCCCGCATTCTGTCCGGTATGCCGCCAGGCGGTGGAGAGAATGATATTGTTTCTGACGGAGTAGAACGTTATGCGTTCCGCGTTCCGTGTTCAGCGTTCGGCGTTCTGCGTTACGTGTTAAAACGTTCCACGTTTATGATTATTAGAAATTCTGTTGGTTTAATATTCAATAAATTTATTCCGCAATATGATATCACTTCTTCCAATAGTTGATTATTCGATATAATCAATGACCAAACGCATAACGCAGAACGTGGAACACTGAACGCGGAACGCGGAACACGGAACACGGAACACAGAACGCGGAACGCAGAACGCGGAACACGGAACGCATAACGCGGAACGCGGAACGTTTACTTAATCGTCACCATAGTCGCACCAAATCCGTATTCCCTGAAAGAAGCATCCTGAAAGTAGTAGGCTTTGTATTGTGTTTTGAGTAGTTTTTCAATTTCATTCCGTAAAACGCCTTCCCCCTTGCCATGGATAAAGACAATCTTTTGACCTTTTTTATTTTTGTTTTGTTCCAGCACAGCATGAAATTTATCCAGCTGGCATTGCAACATATCCCCGTTTGACATTCCGGCTGTCGAGTCAAGCAATTCGTTGATGTGAAGATCTACTTCAATCACTTCGGGTGCATCTTTGCGTTTAACAATTCTTGGACGACCTGTTTCTTCTTTTTGAAACATAGCCTGTTTGATTTCTTCAGGTGACACATCACTTAATTTCATATTTTCTTCCTCTTTTACCTTTTCAGAAGTAATATCAATCAACATGGCAGGTTCATCAAAATAATCATTCGCAGTAAAACTGTGGAGTTTATAAAACTTCACGGCATTGATTTTCATGTTGGCATCAATCACTGTCTGAGGCGTATAGTTTTTACCCTGTTTAAAAGGCAACAGCTGCACCCGTAGCCGCTCCCAGGCACTTAATTGTTCCTTGGTTATTTCTGCCAGCAGTTCCTGGGTATTAGGTTCAATCATTCCATTCGCCACACTTTTCCAGCTATCATTTTCTCCATTTACCACGTTGTAATACAGGTAATAATTGCTGTCGTTCACCAGATAACATTCATAAGCCGTGGTTTGCATCTGTTTGATATCCACAGGAAAGAATGCCAGCAGGGCTACCAGATTTTCACCTTCCGGAGTTTCTATAACAGGTTCTGCGGCTACAGTCTGAGGTTTGAGGTTTGAAGGTTGAAGTTCAATGTTTGAAGGTTGAACAACCGGTGAAGTAGTTTTCGTTTTAAAATCTTTAATCGGAAAATTAGTATCCTTGTTGATAGCCACAATCACTAAGCATTCACGTTCCAGAACTGGCACTTCAAAGCCATCTTCATCTTCCACATACACCATTTTCTTAGTTTCATCCACCCGGGTTACTATTCCTCCGCCCACTGCGTTTAGAAAACGCACGTTATCTCCTTTTTGTATCATAATCTATTTATATTATTCGCCTGAAAATATTTAATTCATTCTTAATTCATAACGACATTGCCAAATATGTATTAATATCATGCATCAACTATCGCAGACGACAATTTTTTCTTTACTTTTGTGCAAAATTACAACAATTTTTCCGAATCTCCTGTGAACCAACCGAAAGAAAACCAACCCATCTACATCGATAGTTTCGATTATCCTTTGCCCGACGAACGCATTGCCAAATTTCCATTATCACAGCGTGATACGTCCAAATTACTGGTATATAAAAACGCTATCATAACCGAAAGTGTTTTTTCAAAACTGGCTGATTACATCCCTCAGGACAGCCTGTTGGTCTACAATAACACACGTGTTATCCAGGCCCGGCTGATTTTTCATAAAGAAACAGGCGCCCGCATTGAAGTATTTTGCCTGGAACCACTCGTTCCATCCGATTATGCCCAATCATTGGGAGCAACTTCCGGTTGTACCTGGAGATGTATGGTAGGAAATGTCAAAAAATGGAAAGAAGGAATTTTAAGCAAAACAGTTGAAAGTAATGGAAAAACGTACCTGTTAAACGCAGAATTGCTGGAAACAGAAGATAACACCCACAGCATTCATTTCACGTGGGATTGCCCCGACATTCACTTTGCCGGCATCCTTGAAAAAGCAGGTGAATTGCCTATTCCACCATACCTTCACCGTAAAACGGAAGAAAGCGACCTGACCACCTATCAAACTGTTTATTCCAAAATTAAAGGATCTGTAGCTGCCCCTACTGCCGGATTGCACTTCACCCCCGAAGTATTCGAAAGCCTGAAAATAAAGAATATCGAAACGGAAGAACTGACCCTGCATGTGGGAGCCGGTACTTTCCAACCTGTTAAAACCGCTACCATTGACAAGCATCACATGCATACCGAAGTGATTTCGGTTCACAGGTCAACTATCCAACATTTAATTCAGAAAGCAGGAAATATCATTGCGGTAGGTACTACTTCTGTTCGGACACTTGAAAGCCTGTACTATATTGGGAAAAACCTCACCCCTAACGCTTTCCCCGGTGGAGAAGCAAACGGCGAAAGCAGCAATGTTTTATCTTTGCATGTTTCGCAATGGGAACCTTATGAAAATCAAAGTGAGATATCAACCGTTCAGGCATTGCAAAATATCCTGGATTATTTAGACAATAACAAACTGACCACCTTGCACGCCGACACGCAAATCATGATTAAACCCGGATATATATTCCATCTGGTGAACGGAATCATCACCAACTTCCATCAACCCAAAAGCACCTTGCTCCTACTCGTCTCAGCCTTTGTGGATGGGCACTGGACGAATATTTATGACTATGCCATGGACAATGATTTCCGTTTTCTGAGTTACGGCGACAGTTCGTTGTTGTTGAGGTAAACTGAGCATCTTCGTTCATCGGAGTTTCATAATCAGGTCTGGCTCTATGATGAGCCATTTAAGAATTATCCATTGCTTTTTATGAATTGCCCGTCTGTTAAAATCGTTACAACTAATTGACCACAGCCATTTCAACAGGATGTGATAGTGAAATCATGGAAAGGAAGTACCCATCAGAAATAATTATTTAAATGATTATCCGCAATGTGTCCTAAATTAAGGAAGATCTAAAAGCGAAAAGTGATACATGGAGCGTTTGCTACATTCCAACCTGGCGGATGGAACATTCCGACTTGTCGGAAAAAAAACTCCGACATTTTGGTAGAAAGGATATAACTCAACATATAGACTTTCCGGAATTACCGAAGTCTGTTTATGAAGGATTAAACGTTATGCAAATAGTCTTATAAAACAATTACATACATGATAATCAGGCATAATTGAGTAAGTCTGTTTCTGGAGCTGATATTCACTTGACATTCACTTGGCATTCACTTCCCGTTTTTTTATTTCCCTTAATTGTCCCTTAATTGTCCGAGGAATATCCCATTGATATCCCTTAGCATTTAAAGGGTTGGGATATTAAAGGAATAAAACAGGTTAATGGATTGGAAACCAGAGAAACTTAAAGAAACCGGAAGTAAATGGGATGTAAAGAATAAAGGTAGCTTTACCATTATAATTAAAATTGATTTATTGTTTACATTATTTTGTTTACAGCATAGCTATTAACAACTGTATTTTGCAGTTCGATTTTTATTGTTTAGGACTTGCATCATTTCATTTTATTGGTTTAATAACAGTAAAAAATAAATGAACCAAAAAGATTAAATAGTAAAGAAATAAATAGCAATTGAAAGAGTGATAAAAAGACTTTGACATTTAAATTTAGCTCTACACCTTTAATATATTGATAATTAATAGGATTTGCAATGCATGTGTTAACACAAAAACCTGATATAGCTATTTTATAAACCACACATTTTTCGTACTTTTGCGCAACTTTTTAAGGCAATAGAAAATTGTAAATCTGTCACAAGTAAATTTAAGTTATGCTCGAAAAAATAATTATCCTCGATTTTGGTTCTCAAACTACCCAGTTAATTGGTCGCCGTGTACGTGAATTGAACGAATATTGCGAAATTGTTCCTTATAATAAGTTTCCCGAACAAACCGACAACATCAAAGGGGTAATCCTTTCGGGTAGTCCGTATTCAGTATACGACCCAACAGCATTTAAAACCGACCTGAGTGCCATACGTGGAAAGTTTCCTGTACTTGGTATTTGCTATGGTGCTCAATTGATGGCTTATACATCAAACGGCACAGTAGAATCGGCCGGATCACGTGAATATGGCCGTGCCAACCTTTCCTTTATTGATCCGGAAGATGATTTATTAAAGGAGGTTATTTCCGGTTCACAAATCTGGATGTCACATGGTGACAGCATCACCAGAATTCCTGATAATTTCAAAAAAATAGCCAGCACCGATAGTGTTGAACTGGCAGCTTATAAAGTGGAAGGAGAAAAAACATGGGGTGTTCAGTTTCATCCGGAAGTGTTCCACACACTCGACGGGACACTGATTCTTGAAAACTTTCTGAATATATGCGGATGTGCCCGCGACTGGTCACCGGCTTCGTTTGTAGAATCAACAGTGGCTGAATTAAAAAAACAACTTGGAAAGGACAAAGTTATTCTTGGGCTTTCAGGAGGTGTGGATTCGTCAGTGGCTGCTGTTCTTCTGAATAAAGCAATAGGTAAGAACCTGACCTGTATATTTGTTGATCATGGCCTTCTTCGTAAAAACGAGTTTGAAAACGTGATGAAAGATTACGAACATTTGGGGTTGAATGTGATCGGAGTGAATGTAAAAAACCGGTTTTATGAAGCACTGAAAGGAATATCCGATCCGGAACAGAAACGCAAAATCATAGGGAGCGGTTTTATCGATGTATTTGATGAACAGGCACGTAAAATAAAAAATGTAAAATGGCTTGCCCAGGGTACCATTTATCCAGATATCATTGAATCACTATCCATTACAGGAACAGTGATTAAATCGCATCACAATGTGGGTGGACTACCCGAAAAGATGCATCTTCAGCTATGCGAACCGCTTCGGTTGTTATTCAAGGACGAAGTACGACGGGTAGGAACCCAGTTGGGCATGATGCATCATTTGATCAAACGCCAGCCATTCCCCGGACCGGGACTGGCAGTGCGGATCCTGGGTGATATTACACCCGAAAAAGTACAAATGCTGCAGGAAGCAGACGATATTTTCATAACCGGATTACGTGACTGGAATCTGTACGATAAAGTATGGCAGGCAGGCGTAATCCTGCTACCTGTCCAATCGGTGGGTGTTATGGGAGATGAACGCACTTACGAAAACGCTGTGGCATTACGGGCAGTCACTTCCACCGATGCTATGACAGCAGACTGGGCACAATTGCCGTATGATTTTCTTGCCAAAATGTCGAATGAGATCATCAACAGGGTGAAAGGCGTGAACCGCGTGGTTTATGATATCAGCTCCAAGCCACCGGCAACGATTGAGTGGGAATAGGGGAAGACGTTACGCGTTCCGCGTTCCGTGTTCCGTGTTCCGCGTTTGAAGAGTTTGAGGTTTGAAAGGTTCCGTGTTAAGCGTTCCGCGTTATGTATTCAGTGTGAAAATGGAAGCACCAATTGTAAATTGTAAATTGTAAAATTGTAAATT
>Ga0302215_10000454_pt1 | contig 29946 bp, 12 predicted proteins | sample II_Fen_N3_1_FD_194580 | JGI IMG/M metagenome (GOLD analysis project Ga0302215, IMG submission 194580) | Peat permafrost microbial communities from Stordalen Mire near Abisko, Sweden - II_Fen_N3_1 | ecosystem: Environmental > Terrestrial > Soil > Wetlands > Permafrost | place: Sweden: Abisko... | reverse complement strand
TTGGAACACCGGTGATAATACCCGTTACTGGGTCTATACCTAAACCTCCCGGTAAAGCAGGACTAACACTATAGCTGCTTACTGCACCACCATCTACCGTTGGGTTCAAGGCTGAGATAGCTGTACCTACGGCATAAATGGCAGGAGTGGCATAACTCAAATTACCCGGAGCGACACTTGTGGTAGTACCTAATGCATTTACCGTTACGTTGATCGTTGCATTAGTACTTCCCGTAGCATTCGCGGCAGTTACCACATAATTCGTAGATGCGCTGGTAGCTGTTGGAATGCCAGTGATTATACCTGTTACTGGATCTATAGCTAAACCACTTGGTAAAGCAGGACTAACACTGTAGTTGCTTACTGCACCACCATCTACCGTTGGGATCAAGGCTGAGATAGCCGTACCTACTGCATAAACGGCAGGGGTGCTATAACTCAAATTACCCGGAGATACACCGATTGTACCACCTGATGCATTTACCGTAATATTGATCGTTGCTGTTGTACTTCCCGTAGCATTGGTAGCAGTTACTACATAATTGGTAGATGCGCTGGTAGCTGTCGGGGTACCGGTAATGATACCTGTTACAGGATCTATACCTAAGCCACCCGGTAAAGCAGGGCTGACACTATAGTTGCTGACGGCACCACCATCTACTGTTGGGATCAAGGCTGAGATAGCCGTACCTACGGCATAAATGGCAGGGGTGCTATAACTCAAATTGCCCGGAGCTACACTTGTGGTAGTACCTGATGCATTTACCGTAATATTGATCGTCGTATTGGTACTTCCCGTACCATTGCCAGCGGTTACCACATAATTGGTAGATGCGCTGATTGCTGTTGGAACACCGGTGATAATACCCGTTACTGGGTCTATACCTAAACCTCCCGGTAAAGCAGGACTAACACTATAGCTGCTTACGGCACCACCATCTACCGTTGGGATCAAGGCTGAGATAGCCGTACCTACGGCATAAATGGCAGGGGTACTATAACTCAAATTTCCCGGAGCTACACTTGTGGTAGTACCTGATGCATTAACCGTAATGTTTATAGTAGCTGTTGTACCTCCCGTACCATTGCTGGCGGTTACCACATAACTGGTAGATGTGCTGATTGCTGTCGGAATACCGGTGATAATACCCGTTACTGGGTCTATGCCTAAACCTCCCGGTAAAGCAGGGCTAATACTATAGCTGGTTACGGCACCACCATCTACTGTTGGGATCAAGGCTGAGATAGCTGTACCTACGGCATAAATGGCAGGGGTAGCATAACTCAAATTACCTGGAGATACACCGATTGTACCACCTAATGCATTTACCGTAATATTGATCGTTGCTGTTGTACTTCCCGTAGCATTGCTGGCGGTTACCACATAATTGGTAGATGTGCTGATTGCTGTCGGAACACCACTGATTATACCGGTTACTGGATCTAGACCTAAGCCGTCCGGTAAAGCAGGACTTACACTATAGCTGGTTACGGCACCACCATCTACTGTTGGGCTTAAGGCTGGTATAGCTGAGCCTACAGCATAAATGGCAGGGGTAGCATAACTCAAATTACCTGGAGATACACCTGTGGTTGTTGCTGCATCCTTCACCATGATGTTTATTGCAAAACCGGTACTGCCGGATGCATTCGTAGCAGTTACAGTATAATTGCTTGCAGCAGTTACAGTAGTTGGCGTACCGGAGATTATACCGGTAGCGGCATTCAGACTCAAACCGGCTGGTAAAGCAGGACTAACACTATACATACTTACCGCACCACCACTAACTGACGGAGCGAGTGACTGAATGGATTGTCCGGTTACATAAACTACCGGGCTGGCATAACTCAGGTTGGCAGGAGCTACGCCTGTAGTAACAGCGGCATCATTAATTGTTATTGACAGGCTACAGTTAGTACTGCCACTGACATTCGTAGCAGTGACGGTATAGTTGCTTGCAGTAGTTACAGTAGTTGGCGTACCCGAGATTACACCGGTAGTAGCGTTAAATGTTAAACCTGTCGGTAAAGCAGGGCTAATACTGTAGCCAGTTGCTTTTCCTCCCAGACTGCTAGGAGCAAGTGCCGGAATAGATTGTCCGGTTACGTAAACTACCGGGGTAGCATAACTTAAATTGGCCGGAGCTACACCTGTAGTAACAGAAGCGTCATTTATTGTAATTGACAGACTAAAGTTAGTACTGCCGCTAGCATTTGTAGCGGTTACCGTATAATTGCTTGCAGCAGTTACAGTAGTTGGCGTGCCCGAGATTACGCCGGTAGTGGCGTTCAATGTTAAACCTGTCGGTAAAGCAGGGCTAATACTGTAGCCGGTTGCTTTTCCTCCCAGACTGCTAGGAGCAAGTGCCGGAATAGATTGTCCGGTTACGTAAACTACCGGGGTAGCATAACTTAAATTGGCAGGAGCTACACCTGTAGTAACAGAAGCGTCATTTATTGTAATTGACAGACTAAAGTTAGTACTGCCGCTAGCATTTGCAGCAGTTACCATATAATTGCTTTCAGCAGTTACAGTAGTTGGTGTACCGGAGATTATACCAGTAGTGGCATCAAGGCTTAAACCCGCCGGTAAAGCAGGGCTAACACTATAGCCGGTTGCCTTTCCACCCATATTGCATGGAGTAAGTGCCGGAATAGATTGTCCGTTTACGTAAACTACCGGACTGGCATAACTTAAATTAGTAGGGGCAACAACTGTAGGTGTGATATTTACCATAAAGGAAGTATAACCATAAGCATTAGTAGCAATTACCAAATAATTCGCGATTGCTGTTGATGCTGTTGGAGTACCACTGATCACACCAGTAGTGCTATTCAACTGTAAACCCGTAGGCAAAGCAGGCATGACACTATAATTGCTAACCGCACCACCTTCTACTGTTGGGGTTAATGGCGAAATGGCTGTACCAACAGCATAAATCGCTAGATTAGGATAACTTAGATTAGCAGGAGCTACACCTGTAGTAACAGAAGCGTCATTTATTGTAATTGACAGGCTACAGTTAGTACTACCACTGGCATTTGTAGCAGTTACGGTATAATTGCTTGCAGCAGTTACAGTAGTTGGCGTGCCCGAGATTACGCCGGTAGTGGCGTTAAAGGTTAAACCTGCGGGTAAAGCAGAACTAATACTGTAGCCGGTTGCTTTTCCACCCAGACTGCCCGGAACAAGTGCCGGAATAGATTTACCCGTTACATAAACTACCGGAGTAGCATAACTTAAATTGGCAGGAGCTACACCTGTGGTTGTTGCTGCATCGTTCACCGTGATGTTTATTGCAAAGCTGGTACTGCCAGATGCATTCGTAGCGGTTACCGTATAATTGCTTGCAGCAGTTACAGTAGTTGGTGTGCCGGAAATTATACCCGTAGTGGTATCCAGACTCAAACCTGCCGGTAAAGCAGGACTAACACTATACGTACTTACCGCACCACCACTAACTGAAGGAGCGAGCGACGTAATGGGTTGTCCGGTGACATAAACTACCAGACTGGCATAACTCAGGTTGGCAGGAGCAATTAATTCCCATGTAAAACCAGCCAAAGTAGCTGTTCCTCCGGGAGTGGTTACACTAACACTGCCCGAAGTACCGATACCTACCACAGCAGTTATAGTATTTGCATCAACTACCGTAAACGATGTGGCAGCAGTACCACCAAAGCTTACAGCCGTAGCACCTGTCAGTTTAGTACCTGTAATGGTTACAGTTGTTCCATTACCGGCACTGGTAGGAGTAAATGATGAAATGGTAGGAGCTCCTATAAATGTAAACCCGGCCAAAGTAGCTGTTCCTCCGGGAGTAGTTACACTAACACTACCCGAAGCACCGGTTCCTACCACAGCTGTTATGGTGGTAGCATTCACTACCGTAAACGACGTGGCGGCAGTACCGCCAAAACTTACAGATGTGGCTCCAGTCAGGTTAGTACCTGTAATGGTTACAGTTGATCCGTTACCTGCACTGGTAGGAGTAAATGAAGAAATGGTAGGGGCCGCTATAAACGTAAACCCGGCCAAAATAGCTGTTCCTCCGGGAGTAGTTACACTAACACTGCCCGAAGTACCGATACCTACCACAGCAGTTATAGTATTTGCATCAACTACCGTAAACGATGTGGCAGCAGTACCACCAAAGCTTACAGCCGTAGCACCTGTCAGGTTTGTTCCTGTAATCGTTACAGTTGATCCGTTACCAGCACTGGTAGGAGTAAGTGAAGAAATGGTGGGAGCTGGAGAACCTATAAACGTAAACCCGGCCAAAGTAGCTGTTCCTCCGGGAGTAGTGACACTAATATTACCCGAAGCACCGGCACCTACCACAGCAGTTATAGTGGTAGCATTCACCACAGTAAACGATGTGGCAGCAGTACCGCCAAAGCTTACAGCCGTAGCACCTGTCAGGTTTGTTCCTGTAATCGTTACAGCTGATCCGTTACCAGCACTGGTAGGAGTAAGTGATGAAATGGTGGGAACTGCTATAAACGTAAACCCGGCCAAGGTAACTGTTCCTCCGGGAGTAGTTACACTAACACTACCCGAAGTACCGGTACCTACCACAGCTGTTATGGTGGTAGCATTCACTACAGTAAATGATGTGGCAACAGTACCGCCAAAGCTTACAGCCGTCGCTCCTGTCAAGTTAGTACCTGTAATGGTTACAGTTGTTCCATTACCAACACTGGTAGGAGTAAATGAAGAAATGGTAGGAGCTGCTATAAATGTAAACCCGCCCAAAGTAGCTGTTCCTCCGGGAGTAGTTACACTAACACTACCCGAAGTACCGATACCTACCACAGCAGTTATAGTATTTGCATCAACTACCGTAAACGATGTGGCAGCAGTGCCACCAAAACTTACAGCTGTGGCTCCGGTCAGGTTAGTACCTGTAATGGTTACAGTAGTACCAGAACTAGCACTGGTAGGAGTAAATGAAGAAATGGTGGGGGCTGGAGAACCTATAAACGTAAACCCTGCCAAAGTAGCTGTTCCTCCGGGAGTAGTAACACTTACACTTCCGGATGCACCAACTCCTACCTCAGCTCTGATCATATTAGAATTAAGCACGGTAAACGATGTGGCAGCAGTACCGCCAAAGCTTACAGCTGTGGCCCCTCCCAGATTTGTTCCTGAGATGGTTATAAATGTGCCTGAACTGGCAGTTGTAGGACCAAAAAAAGAAATAGTAGGGGCTACTATAAATATAAACCCAGCCAAGGTAGCTGTACCTCCGGGAGTAGTTACACTTACACTACCCAAAGTACCGGCACCTAGCACAGCTGTTATGGTATTTGCATCAACTACGGTGAACGATGTAGCAGCAGTACCGCCAAAGCGTACAGTTGTGGCTCCCGTCAGATTTGTTCCTGTTATAGTTACAGTTGAACCGTTGCCGGCACTGGTAGGGGTAAATGAAGAAATGGTAGGGGCTGGAGATACTATAAACGTAAACCCTGCCAAAGTAGCTGTACCTCCGGGAGTAGTTACACTTACACTACCGGAAGCACCAGTACCTACCACAGCTGTTATGGTAGTAGCATTCACTACAGTAAACGATGTGGTGGCAGTACCGCCAAAGCGTACAGTTGTGGCTCCGGTCAGATTTGTTCCTGTGATAGTTACAGTAGTACCAGAACTAGCACTGGTAGGAGTAAAAGAAGAAATGGTGGGGGCTACCACCCATGTAAACCCAGCCAAAGTAGCTGTTCCTCCGGGAGTAGTTACACTAATAGTGCCCGAAGCACCCGCTCCAACCACAGCTGTTATCGTGGTAGCATTCACTACAGTAAACGATGTGGCGGCAGTACCGCCAAAACTTACAGCAGTAGCACCTGCTAGGTTAGTACCTGTTATAGTTACAGTTGATCCGTTACCGGCACTGGCAGGGGTAAAAGATGTAATCGTAGGTGGAGCTCCTATAAACGTAAACCCTGCCAAGGTAGCTGTTCCTCCGGGAGTAGTTACACTAACACTACCGGAAGCACCCGCTCCTACCACAGCTGTTATGGTAGTAGCATTCACTACAGTAAACGATGTAGCGGCAGTACCGCCAAAGTTTACGGCCGTAGCTCCGATAAAATTTGTTCCTGTTATAGTTACAGTAGCTCCTACTCCTGTACTGGTAGGAGTAAACGAAGAAATGATAGGGGCTGCCAAATATGTAAAGCTTATTGACGAGGTGGCGGTTTCTACTGGTGTTGTTACACTTACAAAACCAGAAGACCCTGTACCGACCCAGGCTCTTATAGTGGTTGAATTTAGGACTGTAAATGACGTAGCCACAGTACCACCAAAATAAACTGAAGTGGCATCAGTTAAATTAGTTCCTACAATAACTACATACTCTCCAGTGCTAGCACTAGTAGGAGATAATAAGGTAATACTTGGCCTAGCTATCCATGTAAAGCTTGCCAACGAAGTTGCCGTTCCTATAGGTGTAGTAACACTTACACTTCCAGAAGTACCGGCATCTACCACTGCTGTTATGGTGGTAGCATTCACTACAGTAAACGATGTGGCGGCAATACCGCCAAAGCTTACAGCTGTGGCTCCAGTCAGATTTGTCCCTGTTATAGTTACAGTTGATCCGTTACCAGCACTGGTAGGAGTAAAAGAAGAAATGGTAGGGGTAACCGCCCACGTAAACCCAGCCAAAGTAGCTATTCCATCAGGTGTAGTTACACTTACACTACCCGAAGCACTCGCACCTACCACAGCTGTTATGGTATTTGCATCAACTACACTAAACGATGTAGCAGCAGTGCCACCAAAGCTTACAGCTGTGGTTCCTATCAGGTTAGTACCTGTAATAGTTACAGTTGAGCCGTTAGTGGCACTGACAGGGGTAAATGAAGAAATGGTAGGTGCAGCTGCACTAAGCGTAAAATTAGCTACAAAGCAAATGGTTGCTAATAAGGCTAGTTTGATGGAGTTAAATGGTTTCATATAGTTGTTTTGTATATAGTTCGTAGTAAATAGTTACAAGTTACGTGATGTTCAGTATCAAGCCTGTTTATCTGTGCCTTGCTTTCAGCAAACAGATCATTAAATATTATTTCATTCTTAATCCGTTTTTAGCTTATTACTCCAATACAAATAAAGCGGATTTATCTTTCAGATAGGAGGAGTGTTTCTTGATATAAATCAAGAAAAAACGGGAAGGTATTCGTTGAAATTGTAGTAACTGGTGCTTCTAATCGCATGACCGGTTCTGGCAACTGCTGTAAGAGCTGATAATTGTACGCACACCACCATGGTGTAGGGAGCAACAACACATCGTTGCGGAATTATATAGATTATATCCGGGTATGTGCATACTAAAAATGAAATAGATTGTTTCTCTGCTTCGGATCGCAAATCGGTAAGAGGTGTGCAAGCCGAACAACCGCTTTTGGCGGTTTGTCAGATAAAAAGAAATAATACAAACTAATTTCGGTCACATAAGTTTCCTCGCTTTATATGCAACACAGTCTCATTCAACTATTTTATTGGTAATAGCATAATGTATCAATTCAACGTCACTTCTGATGCCCAATTTTTTAAAAATACTCATGCGATGAATAAAAATGGTACTTGCGCTTAGGTTTAAATCGACTGCAATATCTTTTACCTTCTTACCCGAAGCTAATAAATACATGATTTCCTGTTCTCGGTTCGACAATGATTTATTTAATAGCTGTTCATTGTTATCGGGCATAAAGTCCAATGCCAATTGGTCTGCCAGTGTAGCACTCATATATCTGCCGGTTAGATGCACCTTTCTGATGGCGGCTACTAATTCCTGAAGTGCTGCATCTTTACATACATAGCCCGATGCTCCTGCTTTGAGGGTTCGAAGTGCGAACTTATCTTCTGGATGAATACTTAGCACAAGAATACGCGTATGCAGGTTCATTCCTTTTAAATCGGCAATTAAGTCCAGTCCGTTACGTCCGGGCATATTCATATCCAACAGCATAACATCACAATCTATATCTCTGATAATCTTCAATAATTCATCTCCATTTCGGACTTGTCCAACAACTACTAAGTCAGACTCTTCATTCAATATTTCTTTTAAACCTTCACAAATAATTTCATGATCGTCTACAATAAACACTTTAATCATACAGCTAGTGATTTAACTCATAGTGCATTTAAACTACAAGAGATTTATATTATTGAAATTTCTGTTTGCTGAATTATTTATAGCAGGTTTAATATCCGTCAAAATACTTTGCGCAGTTTCTATAGATTAAAACTTGATTACAAACTTGAGAAAAAGGTGTATCAATACGGTTATGTGTATTTCTCAACAGATAAGACTTCTCTTTATAGAAGCAGTTACAAGTTTGTTTGTCTGATTGTTACCCCCAAAAAGAAACGTATCAATAAGTGTTATGCATACTTAATGCTTTTTTCTCTGATTCAGCAGGTACAAATAAAGCGGATTTGTCTTTCATATATAGCAGATGTTTTTTGACAAAAGTCAAGGAATGGCAATAACAAGCTTTATTGAATACACCCATACCCACTCGGTCATCAAACCGGCAGTTTTACACTACCGACTTCTTACTACTTACTACCGACTAATCGTTTATGTCTACTTGTAACTCGTAACTATTTCAGTATATTTATAAGTGATTTATTGTATTGTTATCCATTTCGACTATTTTTTCCTATACCTTTTCTCCAAGCTTCCTCCAAGGATCCTATAAGGTTCCTCCAAGCTAGCCCACAAATGAGTATTTATGCAAAAATATCCGGATGAAATTAGTTTGGTTAGCACCCGAATGGCACTTATTGAATTCTTGTGACCTTCAAAAAGGAATTAGCAAATACTGTCGAAGTTCCGCTTGTTACCTTGTAATGTTGAATGGTAAAATTTCCGGCATTTGCACCTGTTGTAAATATCCCTTTTATTAAAATTCCACCAGTAATAACAGCGGTAACAAATGGAGTAGCTGCATTATTTAGCGCACTTATTCTTAGCGTTTTTTGGGTGGCAGCTGCTAAAGTACCGGTTATCTGTGCTTCAACTGTTGCCCCCGCAGCAGAATAATTCACTGCATAAGCATTTCCGTTAGTAGTTGAAGACTGTACACTTAAAACAGCCTCAAATTCATAAACCGCATTTGTAGTAGCAGCAAAGCTTAACCCTGTTATATCCGTCAATGTGGTGGTGAGGTTTGTAACAGTTGAGGTAACGCGCGAATAGGTAGGTGTTTCCGATTGTACAAATGCTGTGGTGGCAAGCGCAGTTGTGTTATCGCCAAATGCCTTAGTTGTTGCAATTGTGCCTGTTGGCAGCGTTGGTGTACCTGTAAAGGTTGGTGAAGCTGAAAAAACGGCTGAACCGGTGCCGGTTTCATCACTCAACGATGCGCTTAACTGGGTAGAGCTAATTGATCCCGTTGCAGTTCCATAAAGAGTTCCTGACGTAGGTAATGTAACATTTGTAGCTCCGGTGGTGGTTAGTGTGGTTGCATTAGCTCCGCTGGTAGTTAAGTTGCCTCCCAATGTGATTGTCATTCCGGTATTGGCAACACCTGTTCCACCATTTGCCCCTAAAACAATACCTGTAACATTGTTTGCTGTACCGGTAGTATTTTGGTTTAATGTTGGAAAATCTACTGCAACAGCAATCGACGGCACTCCTGTCGTGGTTGTATTCTTTAAGATACCTGTAGCCAAACCTGCCAGCGATGTACCGTTTATTTTACCAACAACTGTTGCGCCCGTTGTTCCGGTTACGTCACCAGCCAAAGGAGCAGTCGTAATATCGCTGGTCAAAGCTACAGTTCCGGTGGCATTGGGCAGAGTAATCGTCTTGTTTGAGGTAGTCGGTGTCCACGTCAAAGTTCCGCTAATTCCACCGCTTTGCATAACCACCTGACTGGATGAGCCCGACAAATTAAGTGATGGCATGGTCAGGGTAGCACCCACAGTATTCCCTATCGAAGGTACACCTGTTGAGCTGGTTACCAGAATTCCATTGTTGGTAGTTGTCATTCCGGAAATAGTATTTGCAGCCGAAGCGTAAAGCAAATTATTAGCGGTGATTGTTGTTAGTCCTGTACCGCCATTGGCAACAGCCACAGTTCCTGTGACGTTGTTTGCCGTACCGGTAGTATTTTGGTTTAATGTTGGAAAATCTACTGCAACAGCAATCGACGGCACTCCTGTCGTGGTTGTATTCTTTAAGATACCTGTAGCCAAACCTGCCAGCGATGTACCGTTTATTTTACCAACAACTGTTGCGCCCGTTGTTCCGGTTACGTCACCAGCCAAAGGAGCAGTCGTAATATCGCTGGTCAAAGCTACAGTTCCGGTGGCATTGGGCAGAGTAATCGTCTTGTTTGAGGTAGTCGGTGTCCACGTCAAAGTTCCGCTAATTCCACCGCTTTGCATAACCACCTGACTGGATGAGCCCGACAAATTAAGTGATGGCATGGTCAGGGCTGCACCCACAGTATTCCCTATCGAAGGTATACCTGTTGGGCTGGTTACCAGAATTCCATTGTTGGTAGTTGTCATTCCGGAAATAGTATTTGCAGCCGAAGCGTAAAGCAAATTATTAGCGGTGATTGTTGTTAGTCCTGTGCCGCCATTGGCAACAGGAAGGGTCCCCGATACATCGGCAGGAAGGATAACTGCACCCCACAATGGATTACCACCGGCATTGCCATGCAATACAGTAGTGGCAGTTCCCTGATTGGAAAACAAAGCTGATGCTAAGGTTGGCGTAAAATAGGTTGGTGCAGCAGTGCTAGCCGTGTTATTCCCATAAATGGAATAAGCCGAAGCTGTAGATGACGGAAGCGTAACTGCGGCATTCACCCAGTTGGTACCGTTGTATTTTAAGAAATCACCACTTGTAAGACTCGTAAACGTACCTGATAGTTTATTATTGAAAGTTGTCCAGTCTGTTGAACTTAAATAACCGCTTGTAGAGGACGAGGCCTGATTGATCGAAAAAGTACCGCTATTATAATTTAAAGGAGATGTAGCACTCAAGCTTGGAAGTGAACCAGGCATTGTCCAACTTAAATTGCCTGAACCATCGGTGGTAAGTACTTGGTTTGACGAACCCGCGCTCGTAGGCAGCGTTAAAGTATAAGAACCCGTAACCGATGCCGGAGCTGTTACACTGACCGTGCCGGAGGAGTTGTCGGTAAAGCTCATCTTTCTACCACTAGCCAGTACCGTATTACCCGAATTGTTTATTTTCAAAGCATCCGAAAGTGCATTGCTCCCCCCTGTAGAACTCGGGTTAATTGCAAAAGCCATATATCCAAAGTTGGAGTTCGCGAATGAATAACTCATAGTGGTTGATCCTGCGGTAGCAGTCTTATATCCACTGGTGTTGTAACATGATGATCCATTGTAAAAAGAAGTAAGTACAGATTGTCCGGCAGTGGCTGTAACAGGGGTAGTGGCTGTCGTAAGAAAATCCATTACCACCTGACCTAAAGAAGAAGCAGGTAACAAACTAACCGATGCGGCATAGCCATTATTTGAAGAAACAATGGCACCAAAAGGTGTTGTTTGGTTTACATTTGACCAAGTCATGGCTGTTAAACCTACAGCACCATAATTATTTAATGTAACCACAATATCTTTGCTTGATCCGGCCACAGGAGCTATTAAATACCAAATTTCCATTTTGTTTGAACTGGAAGTAATATATCCCAGAGAAGACAGGGCTGTACCATTATAAGTTACTGAAGATACTGAAAGCCCGGCATACTGCAGATTAACTTCCACCATCAAAACTTTGTTAGTTCCGGCACTCGGTACAGTATAACCCGCAAGCGTCTGACTGATTGAATTACCAAATGCCTGATTAACCACGTTTGAAACCGTAGGCGTACTTATAGTAGCTGCTGTTGCGGTCTGAAAGATAATATTTCCCGATCCGCCGGCACCGGTTCCATTGCTGGCTTGTATGTAAAGGTCGGCACCTGCTGTACCGCTTCCGCCGGCTTGTGGCCCACGAATAAATGTTGTGGTAGGGGTTCCGCCCTCGCCCATGCCAAACACCGTGGTAGAACTATTAAATTGTTTTTGCCCGGTAAAGGTTTGCAAACTAGTAGATACTATCCCCGGGTTAGTGGCATTGGCCAGCCCCATAGTAAGTGTATTACCCGACAGGCTTGCCCCTGCACTGTAGGATGCAGAGGGTGTACCGATAGCGATGACACTACCCGTTGGAGTCCCTTGAGGAGTCTGTAACACCCAGTTAGTTCCATCAAAAATAGCAATGGAAGGTACACCCGCTGCAATATCTCCCGCCACAAGTGCCTGATGCCCATTTTTGGTGATAACAACTGCCGTAGACTGAGTTCCAGCCTTCAATAAGGGGGCGGTGGTAGTGTTAGCACTTGTGGGAGTAAATATAACTATCGTACCTGATTGCACCGCAGACGAAGTTGACAATGTATATTGCTCCGGTGAGGCTAAATAAGTTGGAACTCCGGTTATAGCACGGTTGGTATCGATCGTCGATATGGTCCCTTTGTTATTGATCACCCGTATTTGTCCTTCGGCTAACTGACCTGATAAAATAAAACCAAGAAATAATAGAATATATAGTAATTTGCTATTCATAAATTTGTTTATACTTTATTTAGGTCTTGACAAGCAGGCTTTTCACTATTATTTCGTTACAACACTATCGTTTTTTCATGCAAAATTATTCTCTACGAAATAGAGGCTGAATTTGTCGCACTCCCTTCGGCATGAGTGCGACAAATTTCAAAGTCCATTATTTAATCCAGTGAACTTCTATAACATCACCTACGTTTAATGCCCAATCGCCTGGAGCAGTAGAATTAGGAACCAAAGTTGCGCTTCCTGAAGCCACTGTATAATCAGTATTTGCCAGTAATTTAGCCCCATTTCTGTAAACTGATACTTTCGTATAATCAGTAGGGAAAGTCGTTGCCGATGGCGTAATTTTCGGAGTTGTAATAAACGCTGCATCCACTGTTTTCGTAGTTTCACCCGACTGAACTTGTAACAGGTCGGATAGTTTTATTTTCTCCAACGCTCCTGAAACCTCATCGCGTATCAGTACCGTCCATCCGGTTCCTGTACCATGGCTCGATAAGCTGGTGGCATCAGTCGAAGCTGTAGTAGCATCAGTCACCAATGTTAGTTTGTCCAGAGCAAAAACCTTTCCGTTAACATCAATGAAAGTGTTTTCTGTTAACTGACCACCCAATTGCCAAGTGGTAGTAGTTACCTCATTTGTTGTATTTACAATTTGAGTTAATCCATTATTAACCTGTAAATACTTAATAGTACCTTTGTTGTCAACTAACCTAACTGGAGATGCTGTTCCTGAGTTGGTTTTTCCTGCAGTTTTTAAAATGTCAGTCCCTGAGGCTGTCTGTGCATTAGCTACTGTAGCCATCGAAAAAATTGCAAATGCTACACATGCAATCTTTGTCCATTGTTTTTGTAATTGAGTTTTCATCTTGTTTTAATTTTAGTAATAAAGAATATAATATTTATCATTTTAATTGAATAATTTTAATCTCATCATCCACATAGCAAGCCGCTTGTGTCTCTAGATCAATATGAGTGTCGTCTACCTGAGTAAACTCCACATTTACTCCATTTCTATATACCTGAACTTTCCGAATATCGGTAATCGTTACCGGAGTGCTAAATCGTCTTTGTCCAACAGTTGTAGCCAATACTATTGATTTGCACCCATTGCCTGTCAACTCGTTTGTATTTATTTTTCGGATAATGCCCGTATTAGATGCCACAACGAGTATGCTATCCGTATTCACATTGCCGTTCTGCAGTCCTTTTATTGCCAGGGTATTAGTAGTAGAAGTGGACAATGTGGTGGGTTTTATCAAAGGACCTCCAAGTTGCGCATTTCCATTTCCACTTGACAAGCCATTATCAACATAACTTATAAGATTTAATCCGGGAGCACTTACTACCCCATTGACAGTAGAAGTAAGTACACCATTAATAATTGATAATGAATTATTATTGATAATGTCTGCTCCCAGTCCCGTAATGCCATTTACCGTTGTAGTGAGCTTATTGCCTATCGACTTATTTGAAACAGTAGTACCTGTAGTAATTAAAGCGGCCAGCTCAGATGTATTTACAATATTAACCCACTGCGATAAATCCATGCTCCAATAATACATTCCCTTAGAAGCAGCACCGGATTCGTTGAAAATCAACATTCCACTTACAGGTGATCCGTCTAATGTCCATGAATGAGTATCATTTAATTGAATTCGTGGTAAACGAAGCCCTTTGCTTAAACTTTCCAATTCAAGTATAGAGCCCGGGTGAATTATTGCTGGATTATCTCCAATTTTATTTTGTCCCCTCACAGATGCAACAAACACTACAAAGAGAGCTAATAGTAAGAAGTGTTTATTTTTCACCTTATATATTGAATTATTTTAATCGCCTATGAATTATCTGCTACAGATCTTAACCAGATTTATTATTTTCAGACTGTATGTCGATAAATTTTCAGCTACAAATAAAGTAGATTTATCTTATAGATAAATCCGATCCTTTTTGACAAAAATCAAGAAAAGTTCAAAGTATCACATTAAGTTTTATACAAATACTAGAGTAACGTGCAGTTGACCCTCAATGAAGCACATTTTCAATAATCGTATGAGAGCTACAGTTCGTTACCTTTTTCACATATAAAACACCGGTTAGTGCAAGCTAATTGCACTAACTTTCACGAATAATAAGAACTTTAGTTATCGACACGAATAACAATTGACTATTAGTTGATTAAGGTTACCGGCTAATGTTATTCAGGATGTATGACACGAACGTACGGGGATGCAGAACATGAGCTTGTCGGCACGCAACATAGGAGTAGTAACAAATCTTATTTTTTTAGGACAAGGTCAAGATCTGATCTTCTACTCAAAAGTGGGGACTATAATATATTAACGGACAAGTAAATATTGAATTTATAGTTGTGTATTTGTAGTTGAGATTGCTACAATAGTAGATACTTTGTATCTTTGTAAAGTCCCTTAGATCCCATATAAGGAGATATTATTATGCTTCGTCGCATCCTAAACGTTTCAATTTTTTAAGTATATTGAATTCTTCTCTCAAAAAATTAGCGCAATTTCAATGCATAAATTTAATACGTCAATAAATAATATCAATTGCTTAGTTTCAATTTGTTTGTTGTTGTTGGCAAGTTGTACTTCGAACAATATAAACGATCAGAAAAATACACATTGGAAAAGCGAGACTGCAAGCTCAGAAGCTGGGTATCAAAAAATAGATTATTTAAAAACAGCTATTAAACGTCTGTATTCTACCAATCCTGACTCTGCTATTTTTTATTATCAACGAATTATCAATCTATATCATAAGGAACGTATGCCCTATAATGAGTTTGATGCAAATTTAAAACTTTCGGAACTTATTTCCTTTAGGAAGTGCGACGCTGTAAAAGCAATCTCCTATTATAATAGAGCCTTAGAAATTATGATTCAGTATGAAGAATTTGAGAATAACAATCCTTATTTTTATATTGATATGGGAAATATGTTTTATACTAACAAACTATTTCCACAAGCAAAAAAAAGTTACATGAGGGCTATTAATATAGCTCATGAACATAAAAATAATTTTGCTGCTTCGGTGGGACAAAACAACATAGGAATTTTGTTTAGAACAACGGGTAAATACGATTCGGCCAGTATATACTTTCACAGAGCACTCCTGATCAGAAAAAAGATAATACCTCTGTATGAGGCCCAAAATTATTATTATTTAGCAAAACTATTTGCATTTAAAAAAGTACCTGATAGTATTTTGTTATATAGAAATCTTGGGTTAGAAGCTATAAAACGACAAACTTCTACAAAAATAGATACTATGATTATAACGACTTCTGCTTCAAAAGCACTGACTCAAGATATGTATGTGTATGACGCTAATATTTTGGCTATTTACTATAATAATATAAAAATTTACTCATTATCAATTTATTATTATAAACTAGCTCTGCAACGTAGCAAAGAATTAATGGATGATATAACTTCAATTTCTTACTTGTTTGAGATTGCTAAGTTATATGTTACAATTCAAGATGATAAGAATGCTCTTGAGTATGCTGAAAGTACATATCACACAGCCCTGAGATTTAACAACCAGGAATATGTAGTGAAGTCAACCAATTTATTAAGCCAACTTTATAATAATAACAATAATAATAGTAAAGCAAATTATTATTTAAGACAAAATCTGAACTTTATTGATAGTTTGGATAACAGTTCTGTTTCTCTTCAAAGGGAAACTGATAAAATATTGTTGATTACTACTCAGGCAGAAGAATCGTTACGAACCCGACTGTATAATGAAAAAAATGGTGGTAAGCTAATTAAATTGAATTTCATTTCGTTGTTGATTCAATCCTTATTACTTATATCACTATGTTTCCCAGTAATTTACATCTACAGAAAACGAAAGAATCGTAAAATTAAAGATCTTCAACAAGTAAATATGAGTTTTGCAAATATTGAAAAAGAAAGAAAGAATGGTTCAGAGCACACTTCGGTTATAAATATGTTAGATAAACAACTTACAATACTATTTGATCAAGAAAAGATATATACCAAAAAGAATCTTTCGCTATCAGATGTGGCCAAAATTCTTGAAACTAATACTACATACCTGTCTCAGTATATTAACAACAATCTCAATACAAATTTCAACGATTATGTGAATTCTTATAGGGTAAAAGATGCGTGCAATATATTCAAAAATAATTCATCTTTAAAATACTCCATTGATCAAGTGTCGGATATGGTAGGTTTTGGTTCGCGAACAACATTTTATAGCACTTTTAAAAGACTTACAGGAGTTACCCCTGCTTTTTTCCAGAAAAGTGTTATAGAAAATAAAGAACAATCTTTAGATACTGATTTGAATGATATATAGCTTCGCTGCATTATTATTCCCCCTCGCTCAATTTTTATTGTCTTAATATCCATTTTATATTTAAACGTTCATAAAGTATGACAATTAAGTTGGCTTATTGGCTTGCAGATTCTTGAGAGTTAATTTGTCTTATATAATTGTTTATTAAGTGTAGTTTAATGTACTATGGCATGTAGCATATCGAACTACATAAGTGATTAAAAATGTCAAATATAACTCAAAAACTTGTACAGAATTATTGATTTTTAAATTCGGTACAAGTTTTAGTATACATATTCAATAAATATATTTTAGCTTTGTAAAGCCAAAAAAAAGTATTTAATTTTTTATTAAAACAGATAGCACTTTTCTAATACGCTTGAAGGTTTTTTAAACAATAAATGTAAAGCCTATTATCACCGTTGAATAAGTACGATAGAGAGATATAAATTCAAATGTTTATTCGTATTACAACTACTTAGTTGATTGAAGTAGTTAAATATAAATGTGTTAATGTTGCTTTTTTTTGGGTGATTCCTTTCGCTCTGATAGTATCTCATTTCAATTTATAAAAATAAAGCTTGCTCAATTACAAATTATTTGTTCGATGAATTTGACTATACTTTTTTCTGTTTTTCTGGGCTTTTGTTTGATTGCTATTTTACCACAGATAATACTCTGCTTGTATTCAAAAAGCAAAGGAATCAATGTTGTATTTATTTTCTTGCTTTTATTTTGTTTATTTTATGAATATATTTTGATAAAACTAGATAGGGCAAAATCTCAAGAAGATATTTTTTACTTGTCAAGATGTTTATCGCTTGCGCCAAGCATACTCATTACATTACAAGCAATATTTGTTGCGCTTTATACTAATATATTTTATAAACGACTCTTTTGGATCATTATTATTTCGATAGTCAATTTTATAGTCTATCTGCTTTTTCAGATAGATTTAGTTCTACATATTTCTACCCAACAGCATTTCCTCTCTACCCTACATGCATTTTTTCTAGAAAATAAGTTCCGAATTTCTACTATTTCTAATTTTTCATCTTTCTTTGTATTTATACTTACATATGTATTATTAATTCTAAACTATAGAAATTATAGAAAAAAAGAAACGTTAATTTCTCTTGTAATATTGGGATCTCAAGCATTCTTAATAGTAAGTACATTTTATACGGGTACTGTAAGAATACATACGCTCCTGTTAGAGTTCTGTAATGTAATCTTAATAATGTCAGTTAGCGCTCTTACTTCCATACAAATTTTTAATAACGAAACTTTATACGCTTCTATCTATCAGCAAAAAAAAATGAGATTATTTAAAGATGACATAACCCATTTTATATTGACTGATTTTAAAGAGCCCTTAGATACTTTGAGTAATATAACATCTATTGATTCAAAAGAAAAAATTACAACTACAGTGAAATCGACTGCATTCAGAATGCTAAATGTGGTAGTGAATATGCTTGACGTATATAAATATAATCAACATGAAATAATACTAAATAAATCGATATGTAACTTAGAGTATGTATTAAATCGCTCTGTGATAAGATTTAATACAGTTTTTGAGAAGAAAAATATAAGTATTAATATAAATTATTCAATTAACGGCAATATTACTATAGATGAAAATTTAATCGAGCGAGTTTTAGTAAATATCTTAGATACTTTTACTGAAAGCGTGGATAAAAATGCAATAATTGATATTTCAGTAAGTGAAATGAATAATGAAGAACTATTCATCCGAATCTCATGTTTTGGAGTGCGTTTTTCGAGAGTAAGAATGTCTCATTTTACGAATATATTACAGAATTCAGATACAAATGCTTATGATAATTATTCTGATGTGCTGAGTTTATCGTTTTGTAAAATGGTTATTGAAGCCCATGAAGGTGAGATTAGGTTTGAGTTTGATAAAAAGTCGAATCATGCTTTCTGTATTACATTGCTAAATGGGAACAAAAATGAACTTTCAGCTAATAATACCCTACAAGGAAAGTTGTCTGATGTTACTGCCAAGATTGTTATTGCAAATGATGAGAAAAAAAGTATGTCTAAATACTATCAATTGTTACAAGATACTCAATTGTTTGAAATTACAAAATTAAAATTAATGATTGCCGAACTTGAAAAAGATAAAAGGATAAATTCATGTTGGATATCTGAGTTGAAAGTTTCTGTAAGGGAAATGGATGATAATAAATATTTGTATTTAAGAGAGATGATTAAACCAAACAAGTAATAGCCTTTTTTCCTAATACGACAATCAATCTATTATTCTAACTATCAATTAATATCGAATTTGAAAATGGATGTTTTATCTCTGTGTGTTACATCTCCTTTTTTAGCTGTATTCGCAGGTGTCTTTATTTATATCGGGTTACAGCACTTATTTGTTGGTTTGGTCTCAAACCAACGGGTTTTAAATGTTAGCTTTGGCTTGTATGCACTATTTATAGGCAGTTTTCAAGTAGGCTTAATTTACACTTTGAGAGCCACTACTGTTGAAAATTATATACTTGCAAATAAGATTCTTTTTATTTCTTTTAAAATAGCCGGTCTTGCCAGACTAATTTATATGACTGAATATACAAAGATAGTTTATAGGAAGTTTATTTTCCTCTATGTTCTTTTGACAGTTGTGCTTGTTTCTTTGATTTTGTTTTCTCCAACAGGATATTGTTGGAGTGAAATTACTGGTATTGGGTTTTACAAAAGTTATTTCAATGAGACAACTGCTTATATAATAGGCAATATGTCTATAATCAATATGGGGTTTGATTTGATAATCACTATGCTTTTAAGCGCACATACATTCATTGTGTTAATAAAACATTATCTTAAAACGTATAGTAGTTTTACTTTATTTCTTTTCCTTATTTTTGGTTCACTTTTTATTTCTCAGACCTATAGTTATTGGAAAAACATAAATAATTTTAATACCGTTTTTTTTCAAATCGGATATTTAATTTTCATGTTAGTAATTGCTTCTGTTTTATTATCTAAGCATTTTAAATTTGCAGGTTTAGAAGCTGAACTAAAACTTCAAGACAAACTTAGTCAAGAAAAAGAAGATATTACTCACATGATAGTGCATGATTTAAAAACTCCTCTCAATGCATTACTAAATTTGCAGAAAAACTTACCAAAAGATGAAATTCTCAATTTGGTAAGTGGTTTTACTCGAAAAATGCAATTTCAAGTGATGGATATTCTTGATATCTACAATACTGATAATTTTAGTTTAAAATTAAACAGAGAGGAATGGGATTTAAACGATATAATAGAGAGTTCAATTGAAAATGTAAAATTTTTCATTAAACAGAAAGATATTCAACTACTTTATAATATTCAACTCAGATGTGTTGTAATCGCTGATGATCGTATTCTGGAGCGGATAATCACAAATTTACTTTCCAATTCTATTAAGTATTCTCAAAATGGTGGTTTTATTGAAGTTGCTGTGAGTAAAGTAAATATGGATTTTGTTGAAATTAAGGTGATAGATAATGGAATAGGGATTGAAAAAACAAAACTAGCCAACGTATTTAATAAGTTTGAAACAATAAACAAACAGAACAATGAAATTATTCAGTCGACAGGAATGGGGTTGGCATTTTGTAAAATGGCTGTAGAAGCGCATGGAGGTAAAATACTGCTGGATTCTATTGTGGGCAAAGGTACTACTGTCAGTTTTTATGTTAGTTTGATTCATGATTATCCCGTATATCCAAAAGAAAGTAATCTTACAGATTCTAATTTGACAACTTCTTAAATTATTGGAGCTTTTCTACATTGATAGCTTATATTCCATCTGTTTTAGTACATATTATTTATATTAAACTTTGATTTTTATGAGACTTCACAAAATTTTGATTGTTGACGATGATATAACCACTCTGAATATCATCATAGATTGTTTTGATAGTGCTAACTTTAACTACATATTCTATAGAGCTAATAATGGAAGAGATGCTCTACGAATTGCTTTTGAATTTTCTCCAGATCTGATTATTTCCGATTGGGACATGCCTATTATGGATGGACTTGAGTTGATTGAACGTCTCCAAAAAAATGAATTGACTCGACAAACACCGGTAATAATGCTAACAGGAAAAATGGTTAGCTCTGAACATTTGCAGGCGGCCTTTAAAGCCGGGGCAACTGATTATATCAGGAAACCTATAGATCAAATTGAATTAATTGCCAGAGTTCACTCTATGCTCATTTTATCCGATTCATTTAAAGATGCTATTGAGCTAAAAAATAGAGATTTAATAAATACTGCAATGCATATTGTGCAAAACAATGAGTTTAATGTCAAAATACGCCAAAAAGTAGTTAGTATTGACAATAAATATGGTTCAATGGATCCCAAATTGAAGTTGCTGTTGGATGAATTGAGAGATGAAATCTCGGAGAAACTTAAAGGAGAAGCATGGAATCAATTTGATATGTATTTTAAGAAGGTTCATGCTGACTTTTTCAATAGGCTTATTCTTTATTGTCCTTCAATATCCCCCGCAGATTTAAGGCTTGCTGCCTTTTTAAAGCTTAATATTCCTACAAAGGATATTGCAGCCATAATGTTTCTTACTATTGATAGTGTCAGGACAGCTCGTACACGACTGCGCAAAAAATTGAAACTAAAACAAGAGGATAATCTAACAACATTTTTATTGTCAATATAAAAAGCAGCCTGTGGAAGACCCAACGGCAAATACAAAAAATGCAGTATTGAAATCCTGAACAATCAATGTTCAGGATTTTTTTATGCTGGTTACATGCATTTATACATCTGTTATAACTATCCTCTAATTTATGCTTGTTCAACTGAATTAATTGTAAACATATTAATACTAAGCAATCATGTTCCACCAAACTATCTAACTCCAAGAGTGCTGATTTGAATAAATTTCTAATAACATATTGAGCCCCTTCCAATTTTTCTAAGTGTTCAAAACATATTAATGTAGTATAATTTACTACAAGGTTGCTATGAAAGAAATCCTAAACAAACAAATGTTTAGGATTTCTTTTTATGTTTTTTCCTGCAAACACATTAGCTTTTTACTTAATATATCAATGATGTTTCAATAATGTTTCAATTTTCCAATTGTCGTGTTTCAATTATGTATGTGAATAAAAGCATAATTTAATTTATAAAATACATACATTCGTTAAGTGCGCATCAAGCAATAAACGTTCTTTTTGAGCTGACACATAACGTAATAAATACTACGAGCAGAAATAACAATTACTACATATTAAATTATATTTAATATTTTGTTATGCGAGGTTAATCCCTTAAGTCGTGTTTTTACCTGTATGGCACATTCAATTTAAAAAGATATATCAGATGTTTTGAATTATGTATTTCTTAATTTAAATTATACCATTAACTTATTTAATCCAACAGTTTATGATTTCACAACTACTCAAAGAAGGTGTCAGATCTTCTGACGCAAAAAACAATTACATGCATCCTCATACAAATAAGTTGTATGCACTTTTTATGGAATTTGAAGAACAAGCAGGTGAGGAGTTCTACGACTTGTTTAAGGAACGAAAATTGGCAAAGGGCACCTATTTGTTGACTGAAGGTGAAGTGTCAACAAAGTGCTTTTACATTAAAGAAGGAATTGCACATTCATTTCAACGGAGAGGAAAGCGCGAAATGACTATGTTTTTTACTTTTCCTAATGAGTTCATTGACTCATACCAAAGTTCGGTGCTTAAAGTACCCTCTTCTGTAAGTATTCAATTATTATCTGATGCTACAGTTTTTGAGTTTGATTGGTGTTTACTCAATAAGTATAAGCTTCGGTATCCTGTAATTTGGAAGATTGAAGAACTTATCATTGTGTGTCTGCTCTCTGCATTTGAAAGTAGGCTTGTAGATATGCAGGAAAAGAGTGCTACGGAAAGATATGAAGCAATGTTACAACAACAACCTCAACTAGTAAAGTCAGTATCACTAGCTCATATAGCCAATTATATAGGATGCACAGCAGAATGTATTAGTCGTATCCGTGCAAAGGTTTCTTGCAAAACAAATCATGTTCTTCGATTCCGCTGAAAAATTACCAATAATAACCTCTTCTTTTATTGGCAATTTGCTGTTTCTTACCGGTATTCAAATTCCGCTATTTAGCAATTGTATCATTTTCAACTTATTTTGTTAAGCCTCGGCGTTTAACAGCACAGGGTGTTTTCTTGATTTTTATCAATAAATACCTGAAATAATAGAATAAATAATACACTTAATTTGTAGAACTCAATCAGATAGAGTGGTTTTATGTCCCATAGCTAAATAAAACCTATTAGGAAAGCCTCTTTATTTTTCAAAGCTATTGACATTAATTTTAAGCATATACTAAGCTCAGGACATAATATTGACATAAGCTAAGCTACGAATAATCAAAGAAAGAATTGAACTAATTATGAGTATTGAAAAAGACAGAAAGACATGAAGAATAATTTAATAATTTAAAATACAAAACGTTGTGAGAATAAGAGAAAACATTTTAGTATTATGGTTGCTAATCCTTTTCCATGTTGCAGCTATAGCTCAGCAGGCGGAATATAACATGGGTAGCAACTGGGTGTACCCTACGGCTCAAAAGTATGTGGGGATGGACTTTATCAACGCTACTACAGGGTCGTTGGTAAACAACGGCACAATTTCGTACAGTAAAAACTTCACAAATAACGGTGATGTTAGTTTTGTAAATACGCTGGCTACTAATCCTGCTTTGAGTCAATTCTCAGGAACATCTCAACAGCGTATTTCGGGTACAGGTTCTACGCATTTTTACAGCCTGCAGTTTAATAATCAATTGACTGCAGGAGCCTATAGTCTGGAGCAAAACATTAAAGTGGCTCATCAGGCAGACTTTACGAAAGGAGTTGTAACCACTTTACAAACTACTCCCGAAACAGCTATGAATATGGTACTGTTTGAAACCGGTGCCACCAGCATAAATGCTTCGGATAACAGTTTTGTGGATGGCTTTGTAAGCAAAGTGGGTAATGATGCATTTACTTTTCCTATTGGTAATGGCGGCTTTTACCGCCCTGTCGGCATTTCGGCTCCTGCCAATGCAACCGACGCTTTTGTCGCACGTTACATTTACGCTAACCCTGATAATGCCGGGTATACACATACTCAATTACAGGCTCCGCTAGTGAAGGTGAGTGACAAAGAGTACTGGGTGATAAACCAAACCAGCGGTACTTCTACTGGTCAGGTTACACTAAGTTGGGATGTGAATAAAACCAGTGCAACCACACCGGCTTATCTAAAAGCATTGACTGTTGCACGTTGGGACGGTACAAAGTGGATTAACGAAGGCAATGTTTCAACTACCGGCGATGTAACTGCCGGTACCGTTACAGCCAATGTTACTGGCTATGGAATCTTTACGTTGGGTAGTACCCTTCTTAATCCTCCGGTGGCTGTAAACGATACAATCAATTCGTTTGAAAACGTGTCATCGACAGGAAATCTGTTAGCCAACGATCAGGTATCAAATGGCACAGCACTTACTGTGACCGGCTTTGCTGTTGCAGGTACTGCGTATACTGTGGGAGCTACTGCTACCATTGCAAGTGCAGGTACAATCACTGTTGCTGCCGACGGTACATATACATTTAAGCCAGCACTGAACTACAGCGGCAGTGTTCCTACAATAACTTACAGCATCGCTGATGATGCCGGTCTGCCAGCTACTGGTAGCGTAATCATTAATGTCTTTGCATTGCCTGAATTCCAGAAATCAAGCTCCAAGGCTACAATGAACAACGACGGAACGTATAGTTGGATATATACATTATCAGTACATAATAATACAGCACTTGCTGTTGATAATATACAATTAACAGACAATCTGGATGATGTATTTAAAAATAAGAATTGCGCATATACCATAACAAGCATCATTGCTTCAGGAAGTTTGAAATCCAATGGATTGTATAACGGATCAAGTGATGTGAATACCTTATTAAGCGGTTCGAGCTTAGCTGTTGGTCGTTTGGATTCTATCCGGATTGAAGTAAAAGTAGATACCCACAGTCAAACTGATTCAATCGAAGTATCTAACCAAGCTGTATTGACGGGTAAGATGGGATTGACAAATGTGTCTATGCTATCAGATGATAAGACTGTGACCGGAACTCAAGACCCAACAAAGACTACGATTCCACCAGTACATATCTTTATACCAAATGCATTCTCTCCAAATGGAGACGGCATCAATGATAAATTGATAATTGTACACGATACAAACTCTAAAATAGAATTGGAAGTATTTAACCGCGGTGGTGGTTTGGTCTATCAGAGTAAAGATTATCAAAACGATTGGGAAGGAAAAGGAACAAATGGATTGCTCGGAGGAGAATTGGCTGACGGTACCTATTTCATATCATTCAAGATGATTAATAAATCGACAGGTGAAATTATAACTAAGGGTGTTCGGTATATAACTCTACGTCGTTGATCCTATGACGGAAAATTCCAATCCGGCAAATGCAATTGCGTTTGCCGGATTGGATAACTTTCCCGATAAGTTTAGCGGAATACCTAAAATTATTCTTACTGAATATTTCTAACAGAATTAATACATAATTACTATGACTCATAAAACTATTTACGCTTTATCGATTATCCCGAATCGCTTAAAAGCACAATTGGTACTTTGTTTTTGCTTTTTGTTTGGATGTACATTCGTTCAGGCACAGCAAGATTTAATGTACTCTCAATACATGAACAATATGTTAAATGTAAACCCCGCGTATGCAGGTAATCGTACAGTGAATAATGTAACCGCTTTGTTCCGAAAACAATGGGTAAATGTTGAAGGAGCTCCTACTACTGCTTCTTTGTCTTGGGATTGTCGTCAGGAAGATAGCCGCGTAGGTTACGGGTTGCAAGTTTATAATGATAAAATTGGTGTTGAAACCAGTACCGGTTTTCAAGCATTTTACTCATATCACATTCCGTTTGAAAGATCGTCTCTGATCTTTGGCTTGAGTGGTGGTGCAATGAATTTTCGCGGAGCCTATCTTACCAGTACTGATCCCACTCAGGGTGGAGGTATAGATCCAACGTTTAGCCAAGATATAAATGTTTTAGTTCCTACCGCAGGAGTTGGAGCTTTGTATTCCACAACCAATTGGTATGTGGGACTCTCGGCACCATCTTTATTGAAAACAAAAGTTCGTAATAACGATGCTCAGGTCGTAACTATCGATAACAACAGGTTTTTTTTAACAGGGGGCTATATCTTTGATGTTTCGCCTATATTGAAACTAAAACCATCTGCAATGCTTAGATCCACTTCTGGAACACCCTTACAATATGATATAAACCTTAATTCCTGGATTAACAATAATGTTGGATTAGGAGTCAGTTATCGTAGTAATGATGCTATAGCTGGGATGGTTGAGTTTCAAATTGCTCCCGGAATTACGCTCGGGTATGCATACGATTATTTGATTTCAAACATGAAAGCCTATAGTTCAGGCAGTCATGAGTTAATGCTTCGGTTTGAATTTTCTAAAGGGAAAACTCAACAGGTTCAATCGCCCCGTTATTACTAAATCATTAAAATAGAAAAAAAATGAAACAGTTAGTATTAGTAAGTATAACCATTGTGTTACTCCTTTTTGCAGGTATTGCAGGCGATGTAGATTTGTGTGCTCAGAGCAGGAAGTCAACAGAGAATCAGCAGAAAGCGATATTGAAAAGAGCCGATCAGGCTTATAAAAAATTGAATTATTCAGATGCATCTAATTATTACGAAGAATACCTGCAGGCAGCAAACAATGAAAATAAAAGTGTATTGTCTAAACTGGCCGATAGCTATTGGCGGATTGGTAAATATGATGCCGCACTTAGTAGCTATAAACAGTTGTTTTCCACGGCTACTAGCGGAGCTCCCAGACAATTGCAGTTGCGCATTGGCGAGTTGTACGCGAGGATTAATGACTATGAACATGCTTCGCAATGGCTGCGCGCTGTAGACGGATACAAGGCTAAAGCCGATGTATACAATAGTGTTTCCGAACTGGAGTTGATGAAAAAAGACTCGTTGAGCTGGAAGATCGAGTTGTTAGACCTGAATACGCTTTATCATGAGTTTTCTCCTTATCTGTCTGATAACTTACTATATTTTAGTAGCAACAGGTCTGATGGTTCACAGAAAAAATCGAAGGAGGAAGAAGCCGGACTTAGTTATGCCCGACTGTGGAGACTACCGGTAAAGGATGTGAATACGAGTACTTCCATTGGCAAAGCCTTTTATAAAACTAATACAAAAGTTGCCTTAGTTGATGGATTTAAAGATATTCGCTATAACACGGCTCCGGTTTCTATAGATAAGAATAAGCACTTCTATTTTTCTACCAACTCCAGTATATCCGATAAAATGGGTGTGAAGCGCCTTTGTTTGATGGAAGCTTTTTATACGACTAAAGGTAGTTTAAAGACGACTGTTATGCCTTTTGGTGATCCTAAATTGTACACGGTTATGCATCCTGCTATTAATGCCGATGGAACATTACTGGTACTGACAAGCAACAAACCAAATGGAGCCGGGGGCTATGACTTGTATTATGCTGAACGAAAAAGCATTGGTAAACCCTGGGGCGAATTGAAACCCTTAGGGCATAATGTAAATACGATGGGCGATGAAGTGTTTCCCTCCATCACAGCGAATGATGACCTCTATTATAGCTCCGATGCAGCTCCGGGTTTGGGTGGATTGGATATTTTCAAAATTCCTCTGAAAGATGCTATAAGCGGAACCGGAAGCCCAGAACATTTAAGTTACCCGATTAATAGCTCGTCCGACGATTTTGGCTGGACACAGGGCGCAACAGATGCAACCGGCTATTTCACTTCCGACCGTTTGGGTAATAATGATATATACAGCTATAGCTACAGTTATAAAGAACCTCTGAAAGCGAACATTATAAATAAAGATGATAAGAAAGAGGTACAAGATATTCAACTGGAAAAAGTCAATCAGGAGCTAAATCAGCTGCCGGTTCTTGACACCAAGTATCTGTTCTCGATATTATTCAATAGCAATAAATGTAATATTACTCCATCCAATTATTATTTGATAAATGCTTTGCTGAAGGTGATGAAGAAATATCCATGTTTGAAATTGCAAATAAAGTCGTACACCGATACCGATGGTAGCGATGCGTTTAATCGGAATTTGAGCAAGTGCAGAGCCATTTATACCCGTAATTATTTAATTAGAAAAGGCATTAAGTCATCCCGACTGGATACAGTGTGTTTAGGCAAAACACAGCAACTAAATGAAAATAAGAACGCTGTAGAAAAAGCGATAAACCGAAGGGTATTATTCGATGCGGCACCTACAGGTTGTAACCTAAGTGTTGACAGCTTATTGTCGGCTGAGTTGCTCGTTAATCACGAAAAGATTTATTCCAAAAAGATATACGTGCTCAGGGAAAGAGGCAAATTCGTGGTGCAGGTGGGGGCTTTTAAAAGTAATGCAAATGCATTTGCACTTGTGTCGAGACTAAGGAAAATTATACCTGAGAATATCTATGTGGTAGACGAAAATGATTTCCACAATGTCCGGGTAGGCTTTTCAAAATCGTTAGTAGAGGCTGAGAAGATGGCAGCCCTGATAGAAGCAATAGGGATACTGAACTAAGTTCAGTATCCAGCTCACAAGAATCGCTGTTTTTCTTGATATAAATCAATAAATGAGCTATTATTTAAATATATATATATCGTTTATTTGTATCATAAAATTAAGCAATCTGTTCCGATAGCATGGAGTTAATGCTGTTTTTGAACTTTGTTCTTGTAATAAGCTGTTTTTGTGAGTATTGTTTGTCTCTTTTTACATTGTTTTATATATACAGTTTCTTTCAACATATTCAATAAAAACAAATATTAATTAATACATAAAGATATGAAAAATAGACACTTTTTGCTAGTTGCTTTTCTCCTTGTGTTTAGTGTATCTGTAATTGCACAAAACAAAATCGGAGATAACCCAGCAGTTATCCAGACCGGATCTTTACTGGAACTGGAAAGCCTGACTAAAGGCTTACGTTTGCCCCGTATTCCGCTGAATGATGTCACCAAATGGACATTGGACGGATCACCAGCCAGCGGTATGGTAATTTTCAACGACAACGGAACAGTACCTCACGGACTGTATTGCTGGAATACGGATACAGCACAATGGGATCAGGTGACCACTCTTTCAAAACTAATATCGGAACTTGCCAAGAAAGAAGATATTACCAATAAGAGTACCGATGTAACTACTGATGCTACATCAGACAGCAAATATCCGAGCGTAAAAGCAGTTAAAACCTATGTGGATGCTGCTGTTACCGGAGCTACCATTCCCGATGCCGATGCTGCTACCAAGGGTAAAATACAACTGGCCGGTGATTTGAGTGGAACTGCCGATCTTCCAACTGTGCCCGAACTTAGAATTAAGGAAAACGTAGCCAATAGAAGTACAGACATTGTAGCTGATGCTGCAACGAATACCAAATATCCGGGCGTAAAAGCCATTAAAGATTATGTGGATGTGGCTGTAGCCGGAGCTACCATTGCCGACGCTGATGCTGCTACCAAAGGAAAGATACAACTGGCAGGCGACTTAAGTGGTACTGCTGCTGCACCAACCGTACCCGGGTTGCTATTGAAAGAAGATCTTACCAATAAAAGCACAAATGTAACTGCCGATGGGGCATCGAATACCAAGTATCCGGGCGTAAAAGCCATTAAAGACTATGTGGATGTGGCTGTAGCCGGGGCTACCATTGCCGACGCTGATGCTGCTACCAAAGGAAAGATACAACTGGCAGGCGACTTAAGTGGCACTGCTGCTGCACCTACTGTACCCGGGCTTGCCCTTAAAGTTGATAAAACCATTACCGTAAACGGACAAGCATTAAGTGCTAACGTTACTTTGACAAAAACCGAT
>Ga0302215_10000452_pt1 | contig 29963 bp, 27 predicted proteins | sample II_Fen_N3_1_FD_194580 | JGI IMG/M metagenome (GOLD analysis project Ga0302215, IMG submission 194580) | Peat permafrost microbial communities from Stordalen Mire near Abisko, Sweden - II_Fen_N3_1 | ecosystem: Environmental > Terrestrial > Soil > Wetlands > Permafrost | place: Sweden: Abisko... | reverse complement strand
AATGACTATAAACGAAGTTAGAAAAGCATTAGATCTACCTGCTTTAGAAGATGGTGATAATAGTTTTGTACAAGTCAACACAGTAACATTAAAAAATGCAGTAAAAGATACACAATTAGAAACAAGTACAGAAAATGAAGGAATTAAGAAACAGTAGTTGAGAATTAAGAACATTAGAAGAAAGTAGAACTGTAGAAGGTTATGCTTTGAAATTTAATAAAGAATCAAATGATTTAGGTGGATTTATAGAAATGATTCAACCAGAAGCATTAGATGGAATTATTGCAAAATCAGATATACTTTGCTTGTTAAATCACAATGAAGATAGAGGTGTTTTAGCACGTTCTAAATTTGGTGCTGGTTCATTAAATTTAGAAGTAGATGCAGAAGGTTTAAAATATAAATTTGAAGCACCAAAAACAGCTTTAGGTGATGAATTATTAGTCGGTTTAAAACGAGGTGATATAACAACTTCTAGTTTTGCTTTTACAATTGAAAGTGATGTTTGGGAAAAAAGATCAAACGGAACTTATATTAGAAAGATCACAAAATTTAAAGAATTATTTGATGTTTCACCAGTATATAAAGAAGCTTATCCAGATACAACTATTGCAATTAGAAAAATGAATGATTTGAATGCAGAAGTATTAAAAGAAGATTTAAAAGTATATTTTGAACTATTAAAAAATAAAATTAATTAATGAAAAACACATTGGAATTATTGGATGAAAAAGACCAATTAAAGAAAAGAGCACAAGAAATTGTATCTGGTGCTGAAAAAGAAACTAGAAAAATGAATGATGTAGAAGATACAGAATTTGATTCTATTACTAAACAGCTTGCAGAAAAAGATTCAGAAATTAGAAAGATTGAAGAAGATAATAAAAGGAATTTAAATAAAGTAAAAACAAAACAAACAAACCAAACTATGGAAAATTTTTCATTATTGAAAGCTATTAATGATGTAGCTAACAACCGTCAATTAGACGAAAGAGCAATAGAAATTACTAACGCTGGACAAGCTGAATTTAAAAGATCAGGTCAAAATACACAAGGTCAAATTGTATTACCAATGGAAACCAGATCTACAATTTCTGCAACAGTAGCAACTGCTGGACAAGAAATAGTAGCAGAAGATAAATTAGGAATTTTAGAACCTCTTAGAGCAAATTTAGTAATGGTTCAAGCTGGTGCTACATATATGACTGGTTTAACTGGTACAGTATCTATTCCTGCTTATTCTGGAAGTAATGTATTATGAGCAGGCGAAACCGCTGCTGCAACAGATGGTGCTGGTTCATTCACAGAAGTAACTTTAGAACCAAAAAGAATAACTGCATTTTTAGATATTTCTAAACAATTTTTGATTCAAGATTCATTAAGTGCAGAAGCTATGTTGAAATCTGATATTGTAAAAGCAATTTCAAACAAATTAGAATCAACAGTTTTAGGTTCTGTAGCTGGTTCTACAACACAACCTGCTGGACTTTTAAACGGTGTAGTTGCTGACGTTGCAGATGTAACTTATTTAGAAGTTGTAGCAATGGAAACAACTTTGGAATCTGCTAATGTAACTGGTAAGAAAACATTTATTGTTTCACCTGCTGCAAAAGGTAAATTTAAATCAACTTTAAAAGCTGCTGGTGTAGCTGCTGGTTATTTAATGGAAGGAACAGAAATTAATGGTTACAATACATTATCAACTTCTGCTGTACCTTCAAACGGTGTAATTTTCGGATGCTTTGAAGATTATGTTATTGGACAATGGGGCGGAATTGATTTGACAGTTGACCCATATACACAAGCAGCAAACGGAAAAGTTCGTTTAGTAATCAATGCATATTTTGATGCTAAACCTCGTAGAACTGAATCTTTTGTAAAAGCAATTTTAAAATAAGATATAATATATGTATTTAACACTAGATCAAGCAAAAAGACATTTAAATCTGGAATCAGAATATATAGATGATGATGATTATATTGCATCATTAATGCAAGTAGCAGAAGCAACTGTTGAATTACATATTAATCAAAAATTAATTGATGTTGCTGCAAATAATGGTGAGGTTTTACCCTTGCCATTATTGCAAGCAATGTTATTAATGGTTGGTAATTTATATGCAAACAGGGAAATGATAAGTTTTGCAACTAAAACTGCTGAAATTCCTTTTAATTATAGATACCTTTTAGACTTTTACCAAAACTATTTAAACTAATGATAGCAGCAGGAACACTATTATACAAATTGATCTTTAAAGAGATTCAGAATATACAAAGTAATTCGGGTGCTGTTACAAAAACAAAAGTTGAATTATTTAAATGTAAAGCAGCTAAGGTTAAAAATAGTGGTAATTATTTAGTTGATGCTAAAGAATTATTTCACACAAATACTTTAGATTTTAAGATCAGATATAATAAATTATTGAATGATAAATTGATAATTCAATATGAAAATAATGATTATAATATAACTTCATTTGATAGAAATCTATTTGATAATACTGTAAATATTACTATTGAAAAAATTAATGAATAATGGATGTACAAACTACTTTAATAGATTTTGAAAAGGTTTATAGATTAATTGATGGATTATCTAATATAGATAAAGATAAATCAATTAAAGAGGGTTTAAGGGCTGCAACTAATGTATTTATTAATGCAGGTCGTACAAATTTAAGATCCAGAATGAAAAGTAAAAAAGGTGATTCTGGTAATTTATTAAAATCCTTTAAAAACAAATTAAAACGTAAATCATTAGGTGCTTTAGCTGGATTTAATCAATTGGGGATGCATTCACATCTTATTGATATGGGAACAGAAGAAAGAACAACATCAAAAGGTTATAATAGGGGTAAAGTTACAGGAAATAGTTTCTGGACAGATGCAATTAATAGTAATGAAAATACTGCAATAAATAAAGTTTATGAAGGTATTGAACGAGGTGTAACAAGAATATTAAATAGAAATTAAGATGATAACAAAAGCATTTACAAAATTCAGTATAACAACTGATATAAGAAAACTATTGATTGAAAATGTAGAATTAAATTCTTTAATTAATAATCAAATTTATCCAATAATTGCACCAGAAGGAACTACAGAAGATTTTATAATCTATTATAGAGATAAGTATAGTAAATCTTATTCAAATTTTGGTGTATATAATGAAGATTGTACTGTTTGAATTTGTGCTATTAGTGATGATTATGATAGATCACAAACATTAGCAGAATTAATAAATGATACAATAGAAGGTAGACATAAAAATGATTCTGATTATTCTTATGAATGTAGATTAAAAGATTCAACAGAAGATTTTCAAGATAAAAAATATATTCAAGTACTTGTATTTGAAATTAAATAACAAAAAAATAACAACAAAAAAATAAAATAATAATATGCCAACATCATATAATTCAAATACTGATTTAGTAAAGGGAAATAACTTAATGTTATTTGTAGGTAGTACACCAATTGCATTTGCAAAAACTTGTGATTTATCAATTAGTTCTGCAAGTATTGATACAACTAATAAAATGTCTGGAAATTGAAAAGCTAGTTTAGCTGGACAAATTTCATATACAATTTCATCTGACTTTTTATATACAACTGTAGCAGGTGATACTTCATTTGATACTCTTTTAGCTAGTCAAATTTCAGGTAGTTCTGTTAGCTTTACAATTGGAATAGCGGATTCAGCAACTTTTGCATTAACTGGAACAGGTTTATACACTGGAACAGCACACATTACATCTTTATCTTTGAAAGCAGAAGATAATGCAGTTTGTAGTTGTTCAGTATCTTTAGAAGGTTCAGGTGCTTTAGTAAAAGTAGCAGCTTAATAAATAAGATAAAAGGTAGTGGATTAGTTTACTACCTTTTATTTTTATATCAAATTGATTAAATATTAAAAGAAATGAATATAAAATTAAATATTAAAAGTATAATCAAATTTGAGCAATTTTGTAATAAATCATTTAATGAGATTGATTATACTGATACAGATGATTTAATGAAATTATTGTATTGTATAGTTTTATCAAACAATGATGAAAAGTTTAACTATAATGAATTTTTAGAACTAGTAAACAGTAAGAAAATTTCTAAAGAAATTAGAGATAAATTTAATAAAATAATGGAATTGATAGGTTATTTTTCTATTGATTTAAAAAATGAAGTTGATACTGAAATATCAACTGAAAAGGAAACAATATATATAAAAGATATAGCATCACTTTTAATTGTAAACGCTGGTATTAATCCAGAATATGTAATGAATGAAATGGATATAAATGATATTTCAATCTTTATGAATGCATACAATAACAAGGTGAAGGAACAAATGGAAAGTAGCAGATTATGGTGTTATTTATCAATCCTACCACATATAGATTCATCAAAAATAAATAATCCTACAAAGTTTTATTCATTCCCTTGAGAGTTAGAAAAACTAGTAAACACTGAAAAAGAAGATTTAAATAATATGGCTAATGAATTACCAGAAATTTTTAAAGCTAGTGTTGAATTAATTGAGAAAATAAACAAACAAAAATTATAATATATGGCAAATAATTTAAGTTTTGCAGTAGCTATAAACCTACTAACAGAAAATTTTAAAAAGGGCACACAAGAAATTAAAAATGGATTTAATGAAATAAAATCAACTGCTTTAAATATGGCAGGTGTTTTAGGTTTAGGTCTAGGATTAGAACATACTATCAAAGAAATGATAAATGTTGCTAGAGAATCAGCAGCAGTTAATAAGGCTTTAAAAGTTGCTTCTGGTGGTTGAGAGGAATATGGAAAGAATCAAAAATATATAATTGAAATTAGTGAGAAGTTTGGTTTAAGTATAAACGAAATGACTGGTGCATTTGCAAAGTTTACAGCAAGTGCAAAAACTAGTAATATATCACTAAAAGATCAACAAACTTTATTTTCTGGGTTGAATGCTGCAATGTTGGCATCTGGTGTATCTGGTGATAAAAAAGCAGAGGTTTTTGATTCTATGTCAAAAATGATGCAAAAAGGAACTATTCAACTTAAACCATTAATTGCAGGATTAGGTTTAGCTTTACCAGAATCACTTTCAATAATGGCTAAAGCAATGGGTGTTTCTGTTGATAAGCTTCGTGATATGGCTAAACACGGCAAATTATTAGCTAATGATGTATTTCCTAAATTTGGTGCAGAACTTGAAAAAACTTTTAATAATGTTGACACCGATACAATAGGCGGTGCATTAAATAGAATAGGTAACAGTTTTGAAGAGTTAACTGCTAAATTAAATGTTGGTTCTATATATAAAGATATAATTAAAACATTTGGAGAGGGTTTTAAATGGATTGTTGACAATTTTAAACTTGTCGGTGATGCAATTGTGAATGTAATAAGCACTACAATAATTGCAAAAGCTTTTGGAGCTTTAAAGGCTGGATATATAGAAATACAAGCTGCTGCACAAGCTAGTTATATTCAACAAGCAATAGCAGCAGAAAAATTAGCTGTAGCACAAGAACTAAGTAATACTACATTATCTACTAAATCACAAAAAAGATATTTAGCTGAAAGTTTAGCAGCTACAGAAAGTTTTACCACACAAGAATTTGCTGGTAAAAAAACAGCAATAACATTAGGTTTAGCTTTTGAAACTGCTGGTACTGCAATTAAATCTGCTTTTATGTCATTCTTACCAATGATAATAATATCTGGTGTTATTGCAATTTATCAACACTTTTCTAATCTAGCAGAAAAGGCAAAAGAATTAAAAGCAATATGAACTGATTATCAAAGCGGTTTAAAGAATGCTGGTGAAAGTAATAGCCAATTAAACGAGCTAAGAAATAGTAAAAAAATAGTTGATGATACTAATGTTAGTTTAAAAGAAAGACAAACTGCATTAAATACTATCAACACAATTCTAGGTAGCAACTATCAATTCGATAAAAACGGATTAAAAATTAATGGTGATATAAACACCAAAATTAAGGAAAGATTAGATTTACTAGATAAACAATCACGTTATCAATATCTACTAAATAAACAGAATCCTAATGATGATAAAATTGCAGAAAATCAAAGCAAAATTGATGTTATTGATAACCAGTTAAGAAGTGATATTAATAATGGTAAAGATGTTGATAAAGGTTTAGTAAATAAAAGAAGTGATTTATTTGATGAAAGAGATCAATTATATAAAATCAGAGATAATATTGCTAAGGAAAAGAACAAACTAAAAACTGAACTAGGAAAAAATACAGGCGAAACCGCAATAACTACACCTGTTGCTAATGATGTTCCGGTTAAAGTAAAAGAAAATGAAGTTGAAAAATATGAAGATACTGTTGCAAAATCTTTAATTGAGTATAAGAATAAATTAGACAATGGTTCTATTACTCAAAAACAATATAATGAACTACTGGATAAGCTGAACAAAGAAACTTATGATAAACTAAGTGGTTTATTAAGTCCAGCACAAGCTAAAAAAGATCAAGTTTTTCAAGATGCAAAAGCTGGTGTAAATAAACCATTAACAACATCTTTTGATAAATTAAGTGATGAACAAGATAAATATAATAAATCTTTATCTGCATTATCAACTGAAAATTTATTATCAATTACTAATTCAGAAGATTATAACAAAGCTCAAATTACACTAATTGATTCTACATTAAAAAATATTGTTTCAAGTGGTGATATTACAGATGCTTCAAAAGAATGGGTTAAAGTTTTATTAAGTAAGAAAGCAGGTTTATCTACTACTGAAGCTAAGAAAGATTTTTCTAAATATGATTATGTTTCACCTTATGATAATATAGGTAAAAGTGATACTGATATAGCAGGAATAAATTTAGATAAAGCTAAGAAAGAACTAGAAGAACTAAAATCATTAGCACTTAAAACTACAGAAGATCTAACAACTGAAATAAACAAAAAACTATCAAATGTTCAATCATTAGATAAAGCTTTAAATTTAATGAAGGTAAGAGATAATATAAAGAGTTTGAAGAAAGAATTATCAACTGGTTTATATTCGGGAGTAAAAGAAGTCGCAAACAGTGCTAAAAATATGTATGAAGCTTTTAAAGCTGTTTCAGATACGATTTCAAATGTAGATTCAAGTGGTTGAGATAAATTTCTATCAATTTGGGATGCATTAACTAATACAGTTGATTCTATACTATCAGTGGTTAATATGGTTGAAAATCTAGTAGCTGTTACTAAAGCATTAGGTGTTGCAAAACAAGCTGAAACTATTATTGAATCTGGTGTGTCAGCAGCTAAAATTGCTACTAATGTTGCAGAAACAGCTTCTTTTACCGGACTTATGGCAGCAGAAACAGCAGCAGCTTATGCTTTTATTCCTTTTGTCGGTGAAGGTTTAGCTTTAGCACAAATTGGAGTAATGCAAGGTGCAATAGCATTAGCTGCAATTCCAAAATTTGCAAACGGTGGTATTGTACAAGGTGGTTCTATCAGTGGTGATAAAATTCTTGCAAGGGTCAACGCTGGTGAAATGATATTAAATCAGGGTCAACAAAGTACATTATTTGGGCTTTTAAATGGTCAAGGTGGAATTACTGGAGCAAATACAATAAATGGTTCAGTTGAATTTAAACTAGAAGGTAAAGCTTTAAAAGGTGTACTAGCTAATTACAGCAAAATAAAAAAGAAAGTATAATGAACTACACAGGACAATTTAAAAACATAAATGATACACTTTATCAAATAGATGTTGATATAAATAATGGTATTACTGGAAGTACTGAAATAGTGCTTTCTGGTGATCCTTTTAGAGTTGAATATAATTCTGGAAATACAATCTTTGAACCTTTAAAATTAAGTAATGCAACTTGTACAATTATTTCAAATCAATATAATTTTGATTTATATAGTGCAACAGCACAAGGTTCAAAATTAACTCTAACTAATGTAGATACTAATACAATCGAATGAGTAGGTTATATAACACCAAACATTTATACACAAGGCTTTGAAAATGTTTATGAAGAAATACAACTTGAAGCAATAGATGGATTATCTACTTTAGATAATTATAAATATACTCAAATTGATATAGATAATAGAAAAATCAAAAGCTTTCAAGATATATTATTACACATCATTTCTAAATGTAATTGCTATACTTCTATATCTGTAAATGAAAATAATGTATTGTTAAATCAAATTGATAATAATATATTGAATAAATTATTTATTAGTGAACAAAATTTCTTTAATGAAGATGGTACAGCACTAACATATAAAGAAGTATTAACCGAAATATTACAATTTCTAGGTTATACAATTACTACTTCTGGTACTTCTATTTTTATTCTGGATTATGATTATTTAAAAGCAGGTTTAACTAGTTATACAACTTTTTCAACAAGTAATAACTGGTTAACTTTTACAACTAGTGGAACTACATTAAATAGCACTCATAATATCACTTCAAATAGTTTTAAATCTAATGGTGCAACTATTGAACTAGATTCTGTATATAATCAATGCAGTATTAAAACAAGTGAATATAAAAATGATTCTTTATTACCAGAATTTTTTAAAGATGATTATCTAACAAACATATTGACAACTGGAACAGGTGATTGGAATGATAATACAACCTTAGCTTTTGGTGCTAATACATATATATTTAAATATTATAGAAATAAAAACTACACTAATATATTATATAATAATGATTTAAGTTGGCAACAATTTACTCAAAATTCGATGTCTTATGCTGGAACAACTGGAATAATAGGCAGTTCTTTTGTCAGAATGGCAAGTTATAAAACATCTGATGGAATACCAGCAACATTATCATTTTCAGAGTATATTTTATTACACAGACATTTGTTAGCAGATAATCCAAATCATAATTATGACCAAAGAAACACATATAAACAAGTATTAAAATTAAATGCTGGTTCTGTTTCAGAAAGTAGTTATATGTATGATAATTATTATTTGGTATTAAATACAGAGATGTTAATTGATGATAGAATTAATATAGCTTATATAGATGATAGTTTAACAAAGTCTGGTGATGATTCTGGATGGTTTGAAACTCAAATGTGGTTATTGTCTAAGTTAAAAATTGGTGATAAGTATTGGAATGGTACAATCTGGACTACAACAGATTCAACTTTTAAAATTAGGTTTTCAAAAGGTTCTGAAAAACATCTACTTTATAAATGGTTTAAAGTAAAAAATACTGTTTCATTTAATGATTTTATAGGTGAAAGCGGTCAAAAAATACCAATTACAAAAAATGATAAATTATCTGGTGCTGTTGAGTTTTATTTATACACACCAACTGCAATTTTACCACAATTTAATGTGGAATGTGTTTGGCTTAAAGATCTAACTTTAAAGCTCATTAAACAGGATAAAAACAAAAATGATAATTCTGATACTGAATATAAGAATATAATAAATACTGAATATGTAAACGAATTTACAGATTTAAATTTTAAAGTTGTAAGTGATACAAACAAGGGTTTAAATTATTCTGTAGTGATTGATAAACCAACTGATTTAATAGGTTATGAAAACAATCAAAAGATTTGAAATATAGCACTATCAATAAATCAAAAACAAGAATATAACATTATTCAAAAGTATGTCAGACAATATTCAACACCTAAAAAAATATTAAATATAACTCTAGGAAATGAATTTAAACCATATTCTATTTTTACTTGTGATCTATTTTATAATCAAAAATTTATTATTAGTAAAATGTCTATTGATTACTATAATAATAACAATTTATTAACCATTGTTGAGAAGGTATAATAAAACAAACAATTTAAAATAAATGATATGGATTTTATAATTAATGATATTCCTAAAAAAGATAATAATGGTACAACTGTAAATAATTACGGTTCTAGTGGTTCGGTAACAATACCAGATTATTTAGCTTTAAAGACTACAGAAACAAATATAGATAGTGGTATAATTCAAAAATACACTGTAGATTGAAGTGCTTATAAAACTGTTTCTGGTGATACTGCAACTTACTTAATTAGTCCTAATGGCTGGATATTTAGAAACAATACTACAAATATTGCTTCTATTGATAATACAGGTGTAATTAATGCAAATGGATTGAATTTATATAACGATACCAAAAGCGTTAATTTAGATGTAAATGATTCTGGTGATTTAGTTGTTAGTGGTTCAGAAATGCAAAATAAACCATTTATTCAAAGTGAAATTGATGGTGTTGCACAAGATTTTTTGATTAATCCAGAAGGCGGAAATGTAACAATAAATGGAACTGAAAGCGAAGGTTATAGATTGAATGTAAAAGGTACAGTTCAAGTTGAAAGTATAAACATAAAGAATGGATCTTATAACGCAAATCTAACAGTAAATGAAATTGGACAATTACAAAACAACGGTAAAAATTTAGGGGCACACATTTATAAATATAGTGAATTATCAACTAATACATTTTCTGATGATGATACAACTAATAGTGTTAATGCATATACTACTAAAAAGTTATATAATGATTTACAAGCACAATTAAATGATAAGACTTTTAAATACAACCAGAATACACCATCATCTAATTGAATTATTAATCACAATCTAAATAAATATCCTTCGGTTATGGTTATAGATTCAGCTGGTACAGTATGTGAAGGTTCAATTAATTATGTAGATATAAACAATATAACAATAACATTTTCAGCTGGTTTTTCTGGATCGGCAACTTTGAATTAACAATAAATAAATAATAATTATGGCAAAAAAAACATTTTTAGTAGACATAGATTTAAATAAGAATCAACTTTTAAATCCAGTCTTTCAAAATTTAGCAACAGATCCAACAACTACTTCAGCAGGTCAATTTTATTTCAATACTGCAAGTAATAAACCTAAATTCTATAATGGTACAGCGTGAGCAACATTTGGACAAACATTAAGCGAATTAGGTGGTGAAGCAGCAATAACAGCAGGAACATCTGCACAATATTGGAGAGGTGATAAAACTTTTCAAACATTAAATACAGCAGCCGTTCCAGAACTTACAAATTTGTATTTCACAAATGCAAGAGTTAACACACAAGTAGCAACTTATACCGGTGATGTAATATTATCTGGTACTGCTTTTAGTTTATCAACAGTTAATACTAATGTTGGTTCATTTGGTGGTGCTTCAGTTGTTCCAGCTTTTACAGTGAATGCAAAAGGTTTAATAACCGCTGCAACTTCAACCGCTGTTATTGCACCATCTGCAACATTGGTTGGTACTGTTTTAAATAGTACAGTTGTAACATCTTCATTAACTACTGTTGGAACTATAGGAACTGGTACTTGGAACGGTTCTATAATTGGTGGACAGTACGGCGGTACAGGTATTAATAATGCTGGTAAAACAATAACACTAGGTGGTAATTTGACAACAGCAGGAGCTTTTGCAACTACTATTACAACTACTGCTGCAACATCTGTTACATTACCCACATCTGGTACTTTATATGGTACTGCAACAAGTAGTATTTCATCACTTCAATTATTCACATCTTTAACAGATCCTAACGGTTCAGGAACTAATGTTTTCGGAACTTCACCAACATTTTCAACCGCTGTATTAACAAATAGTGCTTCTTTGAATGTGTTTAATACAGTTGCAACAACTGTTAATGCTTTCGGTGCTGCTACTGCTTTATCAATTGGTTCTGCAACAGGTAACACAACAGTAAATAATAATTTAGTTGTAACTGGAAACTTGACTGTAAACGGAACAACTGAAATCATTAATTCAACAACTTTACAAGTTGCAGATAAGAATATAGAATTAGGTAAAGTTACAACACCAACAAATGTTACAGCAGATGGTGGTGGTATTACTTTAAAAGGTGCAACAGATAAAACATTTAACTGGTTATCTTCAAATTCAGCTTGAAATTCAAGCGAAAATATGAATGTTGCTACTGGAAAAACTTATAAAATCGGTGATAATGATGTTTTAGCATTAACTGGTAATATTATTTCAATCGGTGGGGTTACAATTGATAAAACAGCTGGTTATATAACTGGCGGTTATTGGGCTGGTCAAACAATTGGTGTTAATTATGGTGGTACTGGTTTTATAGATGCATTAGGTGGTATTACTAGAAAAATAGTAAATACAATTGCAACAGGTGCAACAACTACATTATCTGTAAATCACGGTTTAACTGGTGGAATAGTTGCACAAGTTTATGAAACTGGTTCTGGTGCAGTAGTTGAATGTGAAATAATTAATAGTGTTGCAGGAACAACAACATTTAATTTTAATCAAATACCTACAGCTGGTTATTATTCTTACTGTATAGTAGGATAGAAGTATAAATAAATAATTGAGTGATACATTAATTTGTATCATTCAATTTTAAAATAATAAATAGAATGGCAACAAAAAAAGTAAATAATCAATTAGATATTCAAATAACATCAACACTTTTAAATTCTGGTGCTGGTTATATTGGTTTAGGTGCTAAATCTGATGGATTATATCAAAAAAATAATACAGGAAGTGATTTAAAACTTGCAACAACTACAGATTTATCTGGTTATTTACCGTTGACTGGTGGTACTATAAGTGGAAATACAACTGATTTATTAACTATTTCAGCTGGTGCATCTGTTAGTCACGCGTTAATTGTGAAAAATGTTTCTGGAACAGAAATAGCTTCAATTTTAGGTAATGGAAATATTGTTTCAACAGCAGGTAATTTTATTGGAAATGGTTTTTTAGACCCGAACACAAATAAACAAGGTATAACTGTTGATTCTACTAATTTATATTTCAAGACAAACGGAGCTACTAGAGGAGTTATAACTAATAGTGGTAACTTTTTAATTGGTACTACAACTGATGATGGAATTAATAAATTACAAGTTAATGGAACTGTTAAACTAGCAATTAATAAATATATAAATTTTGTACAAGATGATGAACAGCCAATTTTACAAACAAGCCGTTCAGATGGTACATATATTAATTATTTGTATGCTAGTGGTGCTGGTGATTTTAGATTTAGTAAAAACTTAACTGTTACTGGTAATATAACAGTTGGTGTAAGTACTGGAACACAAGTTTCATTATTATCTGGTGGTTATATTACTGTTAACAGTCCATCAACTAGTGATAATTTAGTAATAAGAGGTAAAAATGCAGGTGGTATTTATATGAATTATGGTAGCGGTAATTCTGGTAGTACTTCATTCTGAAACGGTACAACACAAACTGCTTCTATTTCTGCAACTGGTAATGCTACTTTTAATAGTATTGCAGTTACAAGTGCAACAATGGTTACTAACTTAAATAGTAATTATTTAAAAGGTTATGCAGTCGGTGATAATGCAAGCGGAAATAATGGAACTGTTGGCTTTATTCCTAGAGTTGCAAGTGATGGTGTAATGGAAGTTGGTAAATATATTGATTTTCACGATGCAAATAATAATAATGTTGATTATAACACTAGATTAATGAGTAATGCAGGTGCATTATTAATTAATGGTAATTCTATTATTACAAGTGCTGGCGGTACAGTTAATGGTAACTTTTCAATAAATAAACAAACACCAGCTTTAAATATTTTTGGTGGAACTGACGACCAAACAATAATTAATTTTTGGGATGATGGGTCAATAATAAGTTCTATTATTAACGATAATTCATTAGGTGCTTTTATATTTAAATCAAATAACGATTTTCTATTTAATGATGGTTTGAATGTAAATCAAATGACAATTAATAGTAGTGGAGTTGATATAAATAAAATGTCTATTCACTCAACAGCAAAGGTTGTAAATTTACAAGCAGATTCGGTTGATGGTTTTCATTTCTGGAAAGGTAGTTTAACAGCGTATAATGCTATTACAACTAAAGATGCTAATACAATGTACATAATAATTTAATAATATATGGGAAATTTTTTAATAGGTGGAACAAATATAGCAAATATAAAAATTGGTGGTGTACAATGTAATTCTGTAAGAATGGGAACAACTGGCATCTGGACAAATAAACAACAGATAAATTATACTGTTACACACAAACTAACTTTAGAAGGTAACGAAACTGCAAATTCATCAAAATATTATGATTTTGGTTATGGTGTTTATAAATCAACTGGAACAACTGAAAGTTTTTTAATAAGTAAATTCAATGGTTATGCAGATGGTGAATTAAATATTAATTATGTCAATCCATCAACATTATTAACCGATGTTTCACCAACATACACAGACACAATTTATAAAAGTGATGTAAACAAATTGAAAGTACTAGATACTACTTTCAACTATCAATATTTACCATCAAACAATATTCCACAAAATTTAGCCTTAAGCCTGGACTATTTGAATAGCGGACACACTGCAACCATTATTACAAATGGAGCATTAACAGGCTCAACAACATTAACCAATACAGATTTAAATTTAGATGTTACTTTAAAACAGGTAGGAACACCAAAAATAAATGAGTTGACAATATACACAGAAACACCAGTTTTTGCAAAAATGACAGTAAATGGTACTTATGGAGTATTCGTTAAATTGACTTGCAGCATTAAAGTAACATCTGGAACAGTCGACCTAGAAAGTTATTCAAAGTTCATTTGTGGTGGTGGAAGTTTAACATTGTGGGGTTTTGATCAATATGGACAAGTATTTAATGCCGATGTTTGGAGTGTGTTTAATGGTGATGGAATAAATGAATATAACTACAATTCAAGTACTAAAATATTAACACTAACACAATACGTTGATTTAACTGGTAGTTTTGACGTTGCAAGTGCTTATGATTTAACCGCTGAATTTAACTTAGATTCCAATATGGTTGATGGACAAATACAAATCAGTTTAAATGGTCAATTTGATAGTAACAAAATGATTTATTGTTATAAAAATTATGAAGTGCAATTTAATGGTTATAACGAAAGCTATACAAGTTTTTCAGCCTATAACGTTGAACCAATGAAAGCAACAATTAAAAACTATAAATGTATTATTGATTATACATTAACAGATATTTATGATTAAATAATTCAATAATGACAATGAAAATAGTATCAAAATGATTCACGTATGAAGAACTAGTTCATACAGATAAAAATATAGTAAATATTCCTAATAAAACACAAGTAGTTAATTTACAAAGATTAGTTACAAACGTGTTAGATCCTTTGAGGGAATTGTACGGTAAACCAATTAGAATTAATAGTGGTTTTAGAAGTCCAGAGGTAAATAAAGCGGTTGGTGGTGTTACTACTTCTGGTCATTTATTAGGTACTTGTGCAGATTTAGATTGTGACGATAACGCTTTACTTTATAAGTTGATAAAAGAACATTTTGAGTTTAGACAATTGATAAATGAATTTGGTTTTAAATGAGTTCATATAGAGTATAGAGAAGGTGATAATAAGAAACAACTAATAAAAACATAAAATGAAAAAATGATTAAAAGAGCTTTTAAGTTCATCAGATGATACATCACACAAAAGAACTATTTCAATTTTAAGCTTTACTGTATTAACTATAATGGTTGTTTTAAATGCATTTGGTATAACAATATCAAAGGATCTTATTTTTGTGTTTGGTGCTTTGTGTGGTGGAAATAGTTTAATGTCGGTAATTGAAAAGTTTAAAGGTAATGATAAAGAATAGAATAATTATAGCACTGGCTGTAATAGTTCTGATTTGCGGAACTTTATTACATTTTTCATACAACCATTCAAAAGCATTAGATAAGAGCCTAAAAATAACTACAAACAATTTGAAAGCTGAAGTAAATAAGAATATTATTTATCAATATACTTTGAATGATTTAAAGAGTAGTAAAGATTCAGAAGATATAAAGGTTTTAGAAATGGCTAGACAGTTGAAAATTCAACCTAAAAAGATTGTTGAAACTGTTTATATTGAAAGTGAATTTGTAAAGAAAGATACAGTAAACACTATTGATAGTGTATTTATAAAAGATTATAATGCTAAAATTGGTGATGATTGGTATAGTTTAGAATTGCAGTTTAAAGCACCAGATCAAATATCAACTGATTTAAAAGTAAAGAATGAAATAGTTGCAATAACTTATGATAGAAAAGAAACTGTAAAACCGCCTTATAAACTCTTTTTATGAAGGTGATTACAGAAAAAGCAAACTGTACAGGTTATAGAAGTAAAAGAATTAAATCCATATTCAACAGTAAAAGACTTTAAATTTATAAAGGTGTTGAAGTAATAAAAACAAAAGAAATGAATTTAAAAGAAACAAAATTAAGTGTACAATTAATTGTAGCTTGTATTTTAGTATTTGCAGGTTTAGGTGCATTAATATCTAGTTTTTGAGTTGCTCCAGTAGGTGTTATTGATAATAGTGTATTAGTTGCATTTGGTGAAATAAGCACATTTGCGGGTGCTTTATTTGGGGTTGATTACCACTATAAGAAGATTGGTGAATAATATTAAAGTCTGTATTCTGAAAAGAGTACAGACTTTTTTATTGTACTTTTGTCAAAAACTATAGTATGATAGACAAATTTACAGAAAAAGCATATCCAGAGAGTGAAAAAGAACCTTTAGAATATGTAACTGATTTTTTGAATAGTTATATTGAACATTGGGATTTTGATTCTGAAGATGGTACACCTTATAGATATTTATCTTCTACACCTTCTGATATATTTAAACACAGATATAATACTAGGAAAATAAATAATTATTTTAAGTATGAAGATTATAAAAAAAATGATGAAATACAAGATACGTTATCTGCTTTAGAAATTGATTCAGAAAAATTCTGGTACTTGTTACTTTTGTTATATGATTTTAGTTGTGGTGCTTGTTTTGAAGGTGTTCATTTCACTGATACACCAAAAGAAAAGCTAACTAAATTAATTGATGCTGTTAATGGTAATATTAAAAATACTGATAGAACAGGTGAAGTTACTTTTAATAAAGAAACAAAACTTATTTTAGATATAAAAGGACAACATAATGTAGTTATTGATGATCCTTATACAATTGCATATTTAATGAATATATGCAGTAATGATATAAATAACAATAATGATTTTCATTTAAGAATAACAACTTTTTCAGTAGGTAAAGAAGAATCTAATTCAGTTCATATCTGGTATTTTAGCAGTTTATTTATTGAGTTTTTTAAAATGAATCCACATATAAAAAGCAGAAGAAAGAAAAATAGTGATGTTTCACTTAGTAAAATGTTGCTAATATCTAGGTTGGTATATTTTACTAAGTTGTCTATAAATGATAGTTTTAGAACTGATGAACAAACATTAAAAGGATTTATTAAACAGTATAAAGATTATAAAATCAATAAACAATACAATGGTTATTATAGTGATATTGTTGATTTAGTATATTAAAAGAGAGTAGAAATGTAGTTACTTTTTATACCTTTTAAACAGATTCTTTTTGAAATACTTTTGTATCGTAATCAAACGGTAAACTACAATGTTGTTAGTTACTGAAGTTTGATAAAAAATATATTATGGATACTACAGCGATTATTGAAAAAGAAACAAAAGAAGCAGGTGCAAAAGCAATTTCAAGAGAACAATATGGTACTTGGTTTGCTGAAAAGGCTACACCACAAGAGTTAATAACAAGATGTGAATCACAGATAGCAGATTGTAAAAGATGGATTGTGAATTTAGAAGCTTTGAAAGTAGAGAATAAAGCAAAAGTAAAGGCTGCTTTATTAGATTCATACTGTACTAAAGAAGCAATTGAAGCAGTTATAAAGGACTTACAGGATAAGATGAGTTTGTTGTCTTAATAGTAATTCAAATACAAATTATAAAGGCTGTTATCTTATTGATAGCAGCCTTTGTTGTGTTTAATTGTATCGTGTCCGTTTGTATAAAGAAATGTATCGTGTCTAGTCCTACAGTGGTTGTATAATGCTTTATGAAGGTTGTAAGGGGTATGGGGTAAAATTTGAGGTGTAATGTGCTGTTAACCTCAACCCTCCCTTCTTTACACAATATGTAATTTTTTGAAATTCGAAAACCGTAAATCACTGAAAATCAATAAAATATTATATGGTTTGAATGTGCTTAAATATTTGTGGGGTTGTTTTGAAAAATAATCTTCGAATAGGGCAATTCCCCAACTGATTAATATTATCACAATTAATGGCAGCGTTTCAAACCATTTGAATTCCCGCATTCTTAAATGACCGTACTAGGCGAAAGTCATGAATACTTTTGATACTATCAATAATCCTATTGTGGTAAATTCTTTCATCTGAAATTGGTCTTTTAAAAGTCTCCTTTATTTGTTTTAGGAGTTTTTTTGGGTAGATAATCTGTTTTTATGTTTTCCATGGCTGCCCAGAGACTTTGGCGTACATCGGGATTCCACTTCTCAAGTTCTGTAATCAGATTCTTAGCATCACGTCGTGATGAATCTTTTTCGTGGGGACAGTTTTTTATTTGTTTCTGATATCCCCGTATTTTTTCCATTTGTTTCATCTCTTTCTCCGAAATCAATGCTAGTGGGCGAATAATTGTCATATCAAATTTGTCCATTTTCAACTTTGGTGGCATAGTGCCAAATGAACCCTGATAAATAAGGTTGAGCAACAACGTTTCTGTCATGTCATCGAGATGATGCCCTAAAGCAATTTTGTTGCATCCAATTTTCTTCGCGACATCAAATAAAGCTTTCCGACGATGCCACGAACACAGGAAGCAGGTCGATTTGCGTGTGTCAGTAGTGTCGTCAAAACGTGTTGTGTGGTGAACGAACGGAATGCCAAACTGTTCGCAGTGTGTTTTTAAATAAGCTAAATCTGATTGGTAAGGAATATTTTCAACTGATATATGGACAGCAGTAACATTAAAACGAGGCACAAATATTTTCATTCGTTCGCCCAATAATTCTACCAATGCCAATGAGTCTTTACCGCCCGAAAGTCCTATTAGAATTTGATCGTCATTGTCAATTAGCCGATAGTCATTAATTGCTTTTTTGACTTTGTTTTGAATTGTTAGAAGTGTTTTCTTGTCTGCTTTGCTTAGTTCGTCCATAGAATGGGTAATGTTTTTGGACTGCAAAATTACAATAAACAAGGCAATTATTCCTGTTAGAAAAGTTCTGATTTTGAATTTTAATCTATTTTTGAATAATTCAACAGTTTGTAATTGTGTTTTTTAAACCATACTGTTATGAATAAATGGCAAAAAAATATCATTTTTTTATCTCATATATTTGCAAATTCTCAAAAACGCACTATCTTTGCACCGCAATTGCAGAATTGCTTATTGGTAAATAGATACTGATAACAGAATATATAATGCGAAAATAGCTCAGTTGGTAGAGCACGACCTTGCCAAGGTCGGGGTCGCGGGTTCGAGTCCCGTTTTTCGCTCACCGAATGAATAGCGAAACGTGCGTGTTTCGCTTTTTTTCTCTAAAGTTTTTTTTATTAATTGCCCAAATGGTGGAATTGGTAGACACGCTAGTTTCAGGGACTAGTGTCCTTACGGATGTGCAAGTTCGAGTCTTGTTTTGGGTACTTTTGCGCAGGTGGTGGAATTGGTAGACATGCTACTTTGAGGGGGTAGTGCCGGTTACGGCGTGTGAGTTCGAGTCTCATCCTGCGTACCAATACAAAAAGAGTTTCTTCCGAAAGGGAGAAACTCTTTTTGTATTAAGACCTTCATTGTAGATTAGCAGCATTTTTCCATGCAACATCCTTCGTCCGAAGTTTCGAACTCAATAGTTGCGTGTTCAATTCCTTTGCCTTTCAATGACTCACGTATGGCAATTTTCAGTTCAGCCAGTTTTTCCATCTCCAACGAATAATTCAACACTACATGTACAGTCAGTACATTGTAGTTGCCATCTACCGACCAAACGTGCAAATCATGTACATTTTCAACTCCATCGAATTCTTGCAAATGTTTTGCAATGTCTGTTATGTCTACTTCTGCAGGAATTCCCTGTAAGATAATACGGAGACTCTGGCGAATATTTTTGTATACATTAAATAATACAAAACAGGCTATTCCCACTGACATAATCGGGTCTAGAACCGGAACATCCCAAAAGTGCATAATTACGGAACCAATTAAAATGGCCAACCAGCCTAAAACATCTTCGAGCAGATGAAGTGAAACTACCCGTTCGTTTATGGAATTACCTTTTTTCAAGCGAAAAACAGCTGCACCATTTACCAAAACTCCTACAATTGCCAACAAGAACATACCTTCAGTATTCGCTGCCTGTGGATGGATAATTCGGGGAATGGCTACTGTAAGGATTAAAATGCTTCCTGTTACCAAAACGATTGAATTTACAACGGCTCCGAGTAATGAAAAGCGTTTGTATCCGTAAGAGTAGGAGTTGTCGCTTCCACGTTTGGCCACATTTTGAAAATACCATGCCAGTCCGAGTGAAAGACAATCGCCCAAATCGTGTATGGCATCGGAAATAATGGCCACACTATTGGTGAAAAATCCACCGGCAATTTCAATAAGTGTAAAGAATAAATTCAGAAAGAATGCTGTCTGTATGTTTTTTACATCGCCATGGTGATGATGATCGTGGTGACTATGATTGTGATGATCGTGTGACATGTTTGCTGTTTTATGTATCGAACAAATTTATGTTGGAACTGTTCATGAAAATTATTTAAACCACTTCTTTACATTGATATCATATCCTGCTCCCTGCATATAATTATATATGGCGACATTAAGACCTTTGCCATAATAATCGAGGTCAATCTCGTTGGGTGTGCTGAATGGGATTTCGTTGTTGGCAAATGGATTGGGATTTTGTTGCAAAGATACAGCACCCACACTTTCGGGATGTTTACCCGACGGGCTGTGAATTGTCATGGCATAGCGATGCCAGAAAGCGGATTGAATCCAGCCTTTTTCGAATAAATCGCGTACAACTTCCAGCGAATCAATTGTTTCCTGAGCTGTTTCGGTTGGAAAACCATACATAAGGTAAGCATGGGTCAATATGCCAGCTTCGTTCAGGTTTTTCATGCTCTCGCTGGCAATTTCTATTGTAATTCCTTTGTTTATGAGTTTTAGAACCCGCGCTGAAGCCACTTCCAATCCGCCGGAGACTGCTATACAACCCGATTGTGCCAACAAGTAGCACAATTCGGGTGTAAATGCTTTTTCAAACCTAATATTGGTCCAATAGCTCACTATTAGTTTACGTTTGAGAATCTCTTCTGCCAATTGATGCAAAATAGCCGGTGGGGCAGCTTCGTCCACAAAATGAAATCCTGTTTGTCCTGTTTGAGCCATTATCTCTTCCATGCGGTCGACCAGTAATTCAACGGGTGCTTTCTCGAATCGTTGTATATAATCGAGTGCGCCATCGCAAAAAGCGCAATTAGCCCAATAGCAACCATGAGCCAGGGTCATTTTATTCCAACGTCCGTTACTCCAAAGAGCATGCATTGGGTTGGTGAGTTCTATCAGGTTGAGATACCTGTTTTTGATGAGACCATCGTAGTTTGGAGTGCTTGTTGCGGCAAACTTGATGTTTTCGCGACTATCAAAATTGGCGCGTACAATTTCACCTTCCTTATTGCAGTAAAGTGTGCGAACCAATTCGCCACCTTGCAGGATGCGTAACAACGGTAGTTCACCATCGTCAAAAGTAAGATAATCGACATACTGAAAGAATCGTTTTTCGGTAATCTGACGCAGTTCTGTATTCACATATCCACCACCCATTATAATATTGATGTTCAGATGTTCTTTGCGAAGCCATTGTGCACAACGTAAGGCACTGTACAGATTGCCCGGAAATGGTATGCTAAAACCAACGAAATCAGGTTGGAATTCATTAATTTTTTTTGCAAAAATATCAAGCATCAGGTTGTCTGTAAACGAACAGGGTTTATCTAACTCAGCTTGTAGGGGCGCAAATTCAGGAAGGTAAATGCAGAGCGATTCAGCGTAGCGGATAAGCTCAAAATGTGGATCAATGTTTTGCTGAATAAACTCACACAAATCTTTTAGGAAAAGGGTGCAAAGATGGGTTGCACGGTCATGGTTACCAATCAAACCAAATCCCCATTCTAAATCTTCCTCTGAGGGAAGTCGTTTGCTTGTCGGCCAAAAATTGCGATTGCTGAATCGTTGAGCTAATGAGCTATCATCACCACCGAGAAACCGCATAACCGGTTCAATAGTTTTGAGATAGAAATCGGCTTGCTGAAGCATGATTTTATGGGACTTAGAAAGTTTTTTTTCAGAAGCCTTTTCAAAAACAATTTCCAGTTGAGGTCGGGTGAACAATGCTTGTATAAGTTCAATACTTAAATCCATTTGTTGGGCTTCTATATTTTGAGACCTTAGAAATCCCAACAGATTGCAGGTGGCAGGATAAGGCGTATTGAGTTGAGTAAGTGGAGGAGTTACAAGTAGAATTTTATTCATTGACGACTTAGTTATTTGCAATTGGCGATTTCCACATTTTAGATGGTATTTTCTGCATTTTTTGCAAACTTACAGAATTAATTTTGCAAAGCCGAAATAATATGAATTTTTCAAACAAAATTCATGCTTTGCCGTTAATATGTTGTATTTTTGTAGACTTTGAATATGCAGATTCTTTGTTCTCGGATTTCAGCATTTTTAGTAAAACTTTTTATTATTTGAATAATCATGGATAGAAAAGTAAAAAAAGGACTAATCATTAGTTCATCAGTTTTTGTTATCATTTTTGTGGCATTGTTGGTATTGCCATTTGCATTTAGTGGAAAAATAACTAAAATTGCCAAAGAGCAGATTAACGGCAAGTTGAATGCTGTTGTAGATTTTGAGCGTGTGAATATCAGTTTTATTCGCAGCTTCCCGAATGTATCCGTAAAATTGGAAAATTTTCGCATTGTGGGGGTGAATGAGTTTGCCAAAGATACCTTGCTGGCAAGTGAGGACGTAGATTTGGTGTTGAATCTCAAAAGTTTATTTTCAGATACAGGCTATGAAGTAAAAAGACTGCAATTCAATAATTCCAGCGTTTTTGCTCATGTGCTGCCCAACGGTAAGGCTAACTGGAGTGTCATGAAAGAAGACTCTACCCAGATTAAGGATACTTCGGCCTTGAGTTTTAATCTAAAACTGAAGGATTTTGTAATTGATAATGCCAATGTAACTTACTTTGATGAGCAGGGTGGCAAAAAAGCAGTACTAAAAAAACTTATGCATCACACAACGGGTGATTTGACGGCTGATAGTTCGTTGTTGGTTACCAAAACCACAATTGATACCCTCAATTTTTGGATGGGTGGTGTGGAGTATATTTCTAAAGCAAATGCTGAGTTGAATGCTGATATTAATGCTAATTTGAATAAAATGATTTTCAAGTTTAGTAAAAACTCATCACGTATAAATGCCATACCATTTTCGTTTGCAGGTTGGTTTCAAATGCTCGACGAAGGTTACGATATGGATTTGACGCTTAATGCAGAGAAAGTTGATTTTAAGGCTATTTTATCTATGATTCCGGCCATTTATGCCAATTCATTCGAAGGAATGAAAGCTGGTGGAAAGGTTGATATGAGTGGATTTGTAAAGGGCAAAATGGTTGGAGATTTTTATCCGGCTTTCGATTTTAAACTGACAGCCGTTGATGGTTGGTTTCAATATCCGAGTTTGCCTAAATCGTTGCAAAAAATCAATGTGACTGGCCATATTACCAATTCTGGAAAAACGCTTGACGAAACAGTTATTGATATTTCCAAATTTTCGTTTGTGATGGCCGGTAATCCTTTTATGGCTCAAATGAGAATTGCAACACCTATGTCAGACCCCGACTTAATGCTTAAAGCGGTTGGTAAAATTGATTTGGGTCAGATTAAAGAGATTTATCCGTTGGAAGCAGATACCAAGTTGAATGGTTTATTGGATATGAACCTCGATTTGGGTGGTCGTATGTCGTATTATGATAACAATCAGTATGATAAGTTTAAATTTGCCGGTAAACTGAATATCAGCAATATGTTGGTGAAAATGAAATCACTTCCGCAGGATGTCTCCATTTCTAAAGCCAATATGGTTTTCAATAACCGCTATGTTGATTTATCTACATTGCAAATGAAAATTGGACGAAACGATTTGTCGGCAACCGGAAAGTTAGAAAATGTAGTGGCATATGCTCTTCATGATAAATTGCTGACAGGTACGCTTAACCTGCAATCAAATTATTTCAATGCGGGTGATTTTATGTCGGCTGACAAAGAGCCAGTTGCAGACAAAACTTCTGTTGCCAAAGCCGATACTTCGAAACTAAAGCTTATTATAATTCCCAAGAATGTAGACTTTACTATGCTTGCAGATTTCAAGCAGTTGGTGTACGAAAAAATGAATTTCACAAATGCCAAAGGTGTATTGAAAGTTGCCAATGGCGATATGAAAATTCAGAATATGGGTGTTCAGGCCTTTGGTGGAAGTATGTTAATGAGTGGTTTGTATAGTACAAGCGACCCTAAAAAACCGAATGTAAACTTCGACTTTACACTTACAGATGTAACGTTTACCGAAGTATTTAAACAGGTAGAAACCTTACAAAAATTGGTTCCGATATTTCAAAAAGCAACGGGTAAGTTCTCAACAAAATTATCTTTCAACTCTTTACTGAAAAACGATATGATGCCTGATTTGGCTTCAATCATTGGAAATGGTTCATTCTCGACTAAATCAATTGGCCTGACCAATGTACCAGCCCTTACGAGTCTTATCTCAGCCATTAATAGTACTAAACTGAATTCAACGACTTTAAAAGATTTAGGCTTGAACTTCGATATCAAAGATGGTAAAATTAATACCAGACCATTTGATGTAACTATCGGAAATTTAAAAATGAATCTGGGTGGTTCCACCGGACTGGATAAAACAATTTCATATACCGGAAAAGTTCAGTTACTAAGCAACTTGAATTTTGGTCAGTTCTCTACAGTCGGTTTCAAAATTGGCGGAACTTTTGCTAAACCTAAAGTAGAGCTTGATTTGAAAAATACAATTACCAATGTTGTAGCCGATACGAAAGCAAAGGTTGTTGCAGAAGCCAATAAAAAAATAGATGCCGTCAAGCCTGAGGCGATTAAAGCCGCTCAGGATCAAGCCGACAAATTGAGGACTGAAGCAAAAGCTGCTGGAGATAGATTGTTGGCCGAAGCCAAAGTTCAGGGCGATCAACTTGTTGCAAAAGCTGGTAATCCATTGACAAAAATGCTGGCGCAAAAAGCATCTCAAAAATTGTTAGACGAAGCTCAGAAAAAAGTAGATGATTTGAATGCTAAAGCAGATGCTCAGGCGAAACAAATCATTCAAAAAGCGGCAGACAATGCCAAATTGTAAATTGTAATTAGTTTTTTAAGATGAAATTTAAGTTGATTTTTCTTTCTCTATTCTTTGTACCTAATCTCTTTGCTGCTCAACGTTCGGGAGAAGGTGAGACGTTTTTCAATAACAAACAATATGTGAAGGCACGTGAGGTGTACGAAGCATTGTTGAAGAAAAAACCGAATGATGCAACCTACAATTTTCGGTATGCCCGGTGTTGCTACGAATTGAAGGATGCCGAAACGGCCATTCAGCATTTTGAAATAAGTGGAACGAAGTTTCCGCAACGGGATCTATATCTGGGGGAATTGTACTACAATACCTATCGTTTCGACCAATCGGTTATGGCGTACCAGACTTATATTGCAACGCTCGATTCAACTGATAAGAAACGTCCTGAATTTGTACAAAAATTAAAACGTTCTGAGAATGCAGCCCGTTTGATTAATAAGGTAGAAGACATTGCTATTGTTGATAGTGTGCTGGTGAATAAAAACGAATTTCTGCGATTTTATAAGTTTAGCAGTGAGCTTGGCGCACTAAAACAAGAACCATTGAAAATAAACTCACGTCGGTCTACCGATAAAATTACGTATACTACTCAACGGAAGGATCGGGTGTATTTTTCGGATTCAATTAAAGCCCGAATGGACATTTTTACCTCTTATAAATTGTTTGATACCTGGTCGAAGCCTGTATCAGTCTCTGAAGTGATTAATACGCACTCAAATGAGAATTATCCTTTTCTGTTGTTGGATGGTGTAACGCTGTATTTTGCTTCGGATAACGAAAATTCATTGGGAGGATACGATATTTTTGTAACGCGTTTTACTCCGTCAACAAATTCGTATTTGTCTCCCGAAAATATCGGATTTCCGTTCAATTCACCTGCAAATGATTACATGATGGTTATTGACGAGCAGCGCAAACTTGGTTGGTTTGCCACGGACCGCAATCAACCTGCAGGGAAAGTAGTTATTTATACATTTGTGCCAAATAATTCTAAAACGATTATTCGTTCTGAAGATAGTGATTTAATTCGTCGGGCAGCGCAATTGAAGACATACCGTAAGGTTACTATGAATGATACCGGTAGCGAAGTTTCCCAACAAGGGAAAACGGCAGGACCATACAAACAATTAGAGTTTATTGTAAACGATTCGGTTGTATATTCCCACATAAGTCAGTTTAAGAGTGTTGACGGTGCCAAGCATTGGCTTGAGTTGCAGTCGCTATCTGATGTAACCAAAAAAACTCAGATTGAGTTGGCTGCACAGCGCGGCAAATACGAAATGGTGGAAACAGATATTGACAAACAAAAAATAGCTGAAACTATTCTTGATCTGGAATGGAGGATTCGCGAAATGCAAAAACAACTGACGCAAAAATCCATTCAATTGCGCAACGATGAGTTGAAAACTCTTACAAAATCAAAGATGCCTTAAAACTTGTGCGAAATGCGATCTTTTAACGCAAATGTAACAGTAGGGTTCTGAACCATTTCAAATCAGAGTTTGTTCTAATATAAAGTTTTAAAAAAGGAGGTAAAGTGTATATCACAGAAAGTTTGAACTTTAGAAATTGATGTTTTAATTTTTAAAAAAGGAGGTCGAATGGATAACCCACCATGGTTTTATTTTGAAACTAAAATATTTTATACTAGGTTTCCGGAGAATTAGAACCGGATTTGTACCTTCGCTTCAAAAGAAAGTCTGCCAAATAAACCCTCAATAGTAGGTTTGGATTAAAATAAATCAGACAAATGGCGTAGGTTCTCATAGAAAAAATGGTTTTTATAAGTAAATAATAATAATTTTCGTTAAACAAGCAGATAGGAACTATTTCTATCTGCTTGTGTTTTAATTATATAAGATTTAGATTATAATCACTTAACGTTATTTCCGATTATTTGTAGTCTTACTATCGTTTTTAAAGTTAATTTTGTCATCAATAAATACAGTATGGATAAATTACGTTTTCAGAGTTTTGGCAGTGGTAGTAGCGGTAATTGTTATTTTATTGGCAATGCATCGCAGGGCGTGTTGATTGATGCCGGGCTCGGAGTTCGGTCAATTCGTAAATACTTGCGGAGTATTGGTCTTGACTTCGAAAATATCTGGGGCGTATTTGTAACTCACGATCACGCAGATCACATCAAAGCTGTAGGGCCGCTGGGCGAAAAATACCGAATTCCAATTTATGCCACCCGAAAAGTACATGAAGGAATTCAGCGTAGTTACTGTGTTACCGAAAAACTGTATTCAAGTAAAAAATACATCGAAAAAAATGAAACAATAGAGTTGGGTGATTTTCGGATTACGTCGTTTCCTGTTTCGCATGACTCGTACGATAGTGTAGGCTATACCATTGAATATAAAGAAAAAAGATTTACCTTTGCAACTGACCTCGGATTTGTGGGAGAAGAAGTTGCAGCTCATTTAATGCAAGCTGATTACATGGTTCTTGAAGCAAATTACGATGAACAAATGTTGCAACAGGGCCCTTATCCTTTGTATTTGAAAAACCGGATTATTGCCCACACCGGACATTTAAGTAATGATCAGGCGGGTCGTTTTTTATCTGAAAATTATAATGAGCGAAACAAACATATTTTTTTGTGTCATTTAAGCAAAGAAAATAATTTACCAGAATTGGCCTATACCACTATCCAAAACTACTTAGAAGAAAAAGCTGTGATAGTTGGAGAACATGTACAATTAGTCACGCTGGATAGAATGAGTCCTTCGGAATTGTACATTTTTTAAAATGAAATCAAGTTGTCACTTTCAACAATAAACGATATACATTCATGTCAAAAAACTTAGTCATTATTCCAACTTACAACGAGAAGGAAAACATTGAGAACATAATTCGTGCGGTTTTTGACCAGCCAATAACTTATCATATTCTGATAATTGAAGATGGCTCGCCCGATGGAACAGCTGCAATAATAAAAACTTTGCAGACAGAGTTTGTAGGCCGCTTGTTTATGGTAGAGCGCAAAGGTAAGTTAGGGCTAGGTACAGCGTATATTGCCGGATTTAAGTGGGCTTTGGAGCATACCTACGAATTTATTTTTGAAATGGATGCTGATTTCTCTCACAATCCAAAAGACTTGAATCGATTATACGATGCTTGTGCCAACCAAGGTGCTGATGTGGCCATTGGCTCTCGCTATGTAACCGGAGTAAACGTGGTTAACTGGCCTATCGGACGTGTTTTGATGTCTTATTTTGCGTCTAAGTATGTTCGTTTTGTGTTAGGTGTGAAAATTGCCGATACCACTGCCGGATTTAAATGTTATCGTCGCGAAGTACTCCAAACCATTGAGCTGGATAAAATTCGCTTCAAAGGTTATGCTTTTCAGGTAGAAATGAAATATACTGCATTCGAATGTGGATTTACGCTCAAGGAAGTTCCCGTTATTTTTGTAAACCGCGAATTAGGTACTTCTAAAATGAGTGGTGGAATTTTTGGAGAAGCATTTTTTGGTGTTATTGAATTGAAAGTGAATAGCTGGTTTCGCAAATTTCCACAAAAGAAGAAATGATATTAATTTGCCAGGGTGCTGTTGATTTCTTTTTGATGAAAATTGGTAATTGATAAATTGAATATTATATGAGCTTGCAAATTATACAAAATGCCACTATAGTGAACGAGGGACGAACTTTTGTTGGTTCTGTGCTGATAGATGGTAATCAAATAAAGACTGTTTACGAAGATAACCAGATTATCGAAATTTCAGAACCACATACAGTGATTGATGCTACCGGATTACTTCTTTTTCCGGGAGTTATCGATGATCAGGTTCACTTCCGCGATCCGGGTTTGACGCACAAGGGCGATATTTATACCGAAAGTAAGGCTGCCGTTGCTGGTGGTATCACGTCGTATTTCGAAATGCCGAATACTAAACCGCAGGCTACAACCATTGATTTGTTGGAAGATAAATACAAGCTTGCTTCCGAAAAATCGTTTGCCAACTACTCATTTTTAATGGGTGTAACCAACGATAATATCGATGAGTTGAAAAAAATAAATCCACGCACTGTGGCCGGTTTGAAAATGTTTATGGGATCGTCAACTGGCAATATGCTTGTTGATAACGCCACTACACTGAATCGGGTTTTCTCAGAATTACCCCTGCTGATTGTGACGCATTGCGAAGATGAAGCTACTATTCAGGCAAACATTCAACATTATAAATCATTGCTTGGCGAAGATATTCCGGTTGAATATCATCCCTTAATCCGTAATGCCGAAGCATGCTATAAATCCTCATCTTTCGCTGTGGAGTTGGCAACCAAATACAATTCACGCCTGCATGTTTTCCACTTATCATCGGCAATGGAAATGTCATTGTTCACTTCGGATAAGCCATTGAGAGAAAAACGCATTACGGCAGAGGTTTGTGTTCACCATTTGTGGTTTAATGATGCAGATTATGCTAAATTCGGAAATCGCATTAAATGGAATCCGGCTATCAAATCCGAATCGGATCGACAGGCTTTGATTGATGCTGTGAACTCCAATAAAATAGATGTGATCGCTACCGATCACGCACCACATTTATTGTCTGAAAAAGAAGGTTCATGT
>Ga0302215_10000451_pt1 | contig 29974 bp, 18 predicted proteins | sample II_Fen_N3_1_FD_194580 | JGI IMG/M metagenome (GOLD analysis project Ga0302215, IMG submission 194580) | Peat permafrost microbial communities from Stordalen Mire near Abisko, Sweden - II_Fen_N3_1 | ecosystem: Environmental > Terrestrial > Soil > Wetlands > Permafrost | place: Sweden: Abisko... | reverse complement strand
TTGTTGATTCATTGAAAAGTAAGCGCTTAATTAATTGTTATGGCAAATTCGGAAAATAAAAGTACTAAAATTAAGAAGATATTTTTAAATAAATATCTGATAGTTTTTGTCGTTTTTACTGTTTTTGTTACTTTTTTCGATGAGCACAACCTTATTCATCGCTGGCAATCGCATCAGCGCATCGTTCAAATGGAAAAAGAAATAAAGTTCTATCAGGATGAAATTAAAGCTACTCAACAAAAGAAGAATGAACTTCAGTCCAGCAAAGAAAATCTTGAGAAATTTGCCCGTGAGCATTATTACCTGAAAAAAGAAAACGAAGATATATTTATCATAAACGAATAATGAACGAACAAACAATCCGTAAAACTTATATCACAGGAGCTGTATTAACCTTTATAGGTGCTATTTGTAAACTGTTTGAGTTGATATATGCCCCGTATATTTTCTCTCTTGGATCAGCAATTTTAATTTTTCTGCTTGCAAAGTCTGCTTATGAATTACGAAATGCAGAACTCCGAAAAAAAAGATTATCCCGTTCCTCTTTAATGTCGGGTTTACTGTTGATTTTAGCTGCTTATTCTATGTTTACACATACAAACCTTTGGGTGGTAGCTATTTTGATTTACGCATTAACCACCTTGTTTATTACATTCCGGGGAAACTGATTAATAATTGATTTCATAAAAAAAACGCATTACTCAATAGCAGAGTAATGCGTTTTTTTAATCACTTAAAGTTCAGAAATGAAATTATTTTTTCTTGCAACGTTCGTTGAGTATTTTAGTAACCTCGGCAGTAATATCATACGATTTATCGGCATATAAAATGTTATCGTTCGAAGTATTACTGATAATCATTTGGTATTTTTTGTCCTTGTTATATTCCTTCATGAATTTATTAATCGTATCACGAAGCTCTTCACTCATTTTTTGTTGGATTTGAACAAGTTGCTGGCTTAATTTTCCATCAAGTTGTTGTAATTCCTGCTGTTTCTTTTGAAGTCTGAGTTGTTCCTGTTCGGCGCGTTCACGGCTTAAAAAAGCGTTATTTTCAAGTTTGCGTTGAAATTCAGCCATTTCAGTTTGTAACGTACGTGCGTTTGAATTAATGGTTAAACGCGATTCTTCTTGTTTTTTTATCAAAGATTCGTTAGATTCTTTAGCTAACGTGTAATTCAACAACAATGAATCGATATTGATATAAGCAATTGGCAATTTTCCTCCGCGGACTGTGTCATTGCCGGATATAACTTGTTTGTTTTCAATTGTTGATTTGTTCCCCAGAACCAATACAAACAGAATTACAACTGCTATTGCCAAAATGGCATTCAAAATGAGTGATACGTTTTTCATTCGTCTTCTTATCTATTAATAATTATCAGTTTATTATTCGAATACAAAGATAATTTTTTTAGAACATATCGATACTAAGCGTTTTCAATTTTTAGGAAAAAGAATGTTTCGTTGTATTTATTAACTAAAATCGATATTTTGTTCTGAATTTTAGTGGTTTAAATGTTTAATTAGGTCACAAAAAAAGCAAGATTGAAAAAAATCAACCTTGCTTTCAATGAAATTCTAATATTTTTTAATATCTGTCAGAAACAACTTTCCAGTCAACTACATCCCACAGAGCAGCCACATAGTCAGCTCTTCTGTTTTGGTAGTCAAGGTAATAAGCATGTTCCCAAACATCAAAAGTCAGTACCGGCGTAAGTCCGCGGGTTATTGGATTTCCTGCATTACTTTCTTTCACTATCGATAATTTCCCGTCAGCGTCTTTCACCAGCCAGGCCCAACCGGAACCAAACACCGATATGGCTGATTTATTAAATTCAGCCTTGAAATTGTCAAGTGATCCCCAACCCGAATCTATTGCTGTAAGTAATTTTTCAGTTGGTTTGGTACTGCTGTTCGGAGTTAACGACAGAAAATAAAAAGTATGATTCCAGATTTGAGCTGCATTATTGAACATAGGTCCTTCCGATTTTTTTACAATAGTTTCCAAATCAGAATTTTCAAATTCACTTCCTTCTACTAAACCATTCAAATTGTTAACATAAGTTTGATGATGTTTTCCATAATGGAAACTAATGGTTTGTTCGCTGATAATCGGAGCCAATGCATTGTGAGCATAAGGCAATTCGGGCAAAGAAAATTTCATAATTAAATTTTTTATATGTTAATAATATTGTGAATGCATTGATTGTAGTTAGTAAACATTCAATAAGAGCGTTTTGTTTTGTGAAAAAGATAATTTTTTACAAAACTAATTCAGACTATTGTTTAAGTCCATTTTTCTTAGCATCTTTGTACTCTGAAAGAATGATTAAAATTTTATGTTCTTTCAAATTTCATTTTAATGTAAATTTAAATCCCAAAAGAAACGAATATGAAAAAAACAATTCGATTAATTATTGCTTTAAGCATTGTATTGATTGCAACTTCTGCTTGCAAAACTAAACAAAAAGTAGCAGCTATTCCCGGAGCAAATATCCCTGCAACACCGGCTGTAGTTGCGAAACCTGCTGTAACTGTTTCAACACCGACAACTAAAGTTGTTGATGAAAATGAAGTTACCAGAAATGAGAATTTTTCATTGGCTGATGGTGAATCAAATTCTGATGCACTTAAATTCCATTATCATGTTGTTGTTGGCAGCTTTGGTAAACAATTAAATGCAAAATCTCTTCAAAGTTTGTTGAATAATGAAGGCAATAAAGCCATAGTTGTTGTGAACGAAAAAGGCATGTTTCGCGTTTTGATTGCTTCATTCAATGAATATGCTCAGGCTCATGCTAAAATCAATCAGATTAAAAACCGTTTCCCGGACGCTTGGGTTTTGGTTAAGAAATAAAGATTAAAAAATAAGAGCAAAAAACAGCCGTGAAAGTTTAAACTTTCACGGCTGTTTTTTTTGGAAGAGTAAATTGAACGAAATAGCTAAAAATAAAAAATCTTCAAGGAGCGTCTAATTGTTTCTTTTTATCAGTTTTATTTTCCTGATTTGCCCATTCGTAGAAGTGATTGAAACTAAATACAATCCTTGTGGTAATGAACTTACATTAATACAATTTAAAGTCGAAACTTGTTCTGAAATAACTATTTTACCTTCAGGCGAAATTATATCTACTCTACTACCTGCTTCCATTTGACTGAAACTGATTTCATTTGTGGCAGGGTTTGGATAAATGTTCAATGCATTATTTTCAACATCATTCAATCCAGTTGAATTACTATTGAAGTTAATGACTTTATCCAGAGTATTGACTTTTAAATTTACGATCAGAAGGTCAGATATTCCGTTTTTAAAAGGAATAGTCATCAGGGTAGTTCCGTCAACTGGTGCTACAGGAATAGCCAAACCTATATTATATAACTGGTCAGTAATGTTTTCAGCATCTAACATACCATTAGTATAAATAACAGGTGTACCCAGCAAACTGATAGCTCCTTCAAATGAAACATTCAAACCAACCAGATTACCATAAGATTTGAATACCAGATTTGAGTTTTCTAATGTCACTGTAATGTCAACATCGTTTACTGAAGTTTTAATCTTTTCCAGCTTTATAGAATTAGCTTTAAGCGGGAATGAATCAATTAGTTCAATAGAACGTTGCAGAATCAATCCTGCATCGTAAGCTGTCAATTGTCCGTCGGCATTTACATCGGAAATCTCAGTCCTTACAGGTTCCCACGGAATAGGATCAATAAGTGGCATGGGGTCTAATCCAACGGAATTCTGCAAAACCAATGAAGCGTCGTAAGCCTGAATATTTCCATTGAAGTCAACATCGCCATATTGAGGCTTTTTGAGAATAGTTACCGTGTCGTTCAAAATGTAGCTTACCTCGTTCGTGTTATATAAGAAATGATCGATTATCGGGTATGTTATACCTGATTTCAATGTAGTAAATTGCAGATTCATGAAAGCGCCGTTTATTGCTACAAAGTCTTTGTTAATATAGCCGATTTTCAATACCCCCGGTGTTTTATTATTTATCAACAAGGTGCCTGACGCAATTTGCTGATATACTACATATCCGTTGAATTTAAGGACTTCAGGATCATAATTAAAACTGAACTGGAATGATGAAACTGAATCGGTTGGCTGTATTGCATTTGTTTTTATCGGAATCACAATGTCTGAGCCTTTGTAACAATTTACGTTTCCTGACTGAATTTCACGCATTGGTATTTCCACAATATTTTTGAATTTATTCCAAACATCAGCAGATTCATAAAGGCTTTTTGTTCCTGAGGGTACATACAAAGTGTTGTTGCTTTGTAAAAATACATCATTGAACAAGCCATCGTTATCCAACTTAGGAGGGATTGCGGCATGTATAAATACTTTTTTGAGTTGTCCGCAACCTAAGAACAAATATTGGTCGAAGTGGTTTATGAAAGCCGGCATTGATACTTCAGTCATTCTTTCATTTCCAACAAAAGCCATATAACCCGTAGTTTTAAGTGAAGTTGGCAGGTTCAGATGTGTAATGCTGGTATGAGCAATCCCCCATGATCCGATTAACGAAACACCATTAGGAATATTGATAGAATTAAGAGAAAGACATCCTTCAAAGGTATGTTCGTCAATTGAAGTGACAGTGATAGGTATAGTAAAATCACCCGTAATACCTATAGGGCAGTGCATAATAGTAGTTTTGTTTTTGTTATATAAAACACCATTTTCACTCATGTAATTCAGATTATTCGAATCAACATTTACCTTTTGTGTAGCATAAAAACTGTTTGATGCCAATGATGTAACACTCGCAGGTACATATATATCTGTAAGTTTTGAACAATTGTAAAATGCATCTCCCCAAATATAGGTAACAGTTTGAGGCACATTGAAAACACCTGAAACCGTTTCAGGACAGCTGATTAATGTTGATTGGTCTTTGTTATACAATACTCCGTTCAAACTTGAAAAATTTGGATTGGCCGGATCGACAATAAATGAACCGTTGTTATTCCAAATAAATCCATAAGCAATATTAGCTACCGATGCCGGGATATAAATATTTTTAAGGTGTGGATTGCCATCGAACACAAGAGCACCTATTGAAATTATTGTATTAGCCAATGTAATTGTTGTTAATCCTTCACAACTTCTGAATGCCTGATCCTCGATAGATTTTACAGTATAGGTAGTCCCAAAAAATGTAATCTGCGAAGGAACAATAAAATCACCGGTATAATTATTATTTAATAGTCCAACTGTATTCAAACCTGTAATTCTAAATCTATATATATCAGAAATGAACTCTTCTCCTATTAATGAAGCAGATTCATGAGTATTTTTAAAATCTTTCCACTGGTTGGCAGACTGGAATGGTTGTAAAGACCCAACCGGAACGTAGAGTATACATGTAAGTTTATTTACGCCATCAAATACCGAGCTTCCAAGTTGAATACTATCGGGCGAAATAGCGTTAACTTTGATAAAGATAAAATTCGCAGAACCCTGAAAGGCAAAATCGCCTATTGATTTTACAGTTTTAGGAATTTCAATATTTTGAAGCGCATCACAATATTCAAACGCATAATCACCTATTGATGTCAGAGTTGCCGGAAGGTTAACAAACGAAAGATGGCTGCATTCCGAAAATATATCCGTTGGAAGAGCTGTTATTGATGTAGGAATACTAATTCTGGTAATACTTGAGCAACCTTCAAACACGCCATCGCCTAAGAAGTTGATAGTACCTGGGATATTGACTGTAGAAATACTGCTACATCCCGAGAACACCTGATCTCCAAGCAATAAAACACCTGAAGGGATATTTACTTTATTCAGGTTAGTACAACCCTGGAATACAGCATTTCCGATAACCCTGACTGTTGAAGGTATATTCACAGTCAACAGATTATTGCAATAAGCAAAGGTAAAATCGTCCAAAGTTGCCAGCGAAGCGGGTAAAATAACACCTGTAAGTCCACTACATTTGTAAAAGGCACCCGCACCGACATGCATTACCGAAGATGGCAGGCTTACATTTGTCAGGTTGGGATTGTTACTGAATGCATACTCTTTGATATCAGTCACCTGATAATCTTTACTATTATTGTTTACAGTTTGTGGAATGCTTATGTTACCGGAATAATTGCCACTAACAACCATTACAGTATTGTCGGAAGTAATCAGGTAATTAATACCATTGTATGCAAAGGTTGCGCCATCGGTATTATTCTGACCTATTTCATTTATTGTTTTAAAATCTTTCCACACATCGGCACTGGCGTAAAGTGCTTTTGTACCTGATGGTACAGTAAGGATGCAAATTGATTGATCAACTCCGCCAAAGGCATTTTTGTTCAAAGTAAGTGGGGTCGGATTATAATCGCACACCGATATAAGACCACTGCAGAAGTAAAATGCAAAAGTACCTATTGAAGTAACGGAAGCAGGAATATTTAGGCTTGTAAACCGGTTGCAACCCGAGAATGCCTCACTGCCTATGGCTACAACCGATGATGGTATTTGTAAATTGCCTGTAAACTGATTACCAATAAATGCGCTTTGATCGATAGAGGTTACCGACGATGGAATGGTAAGACTACCGGTAAACTGGCAGCTGCGAAATGCATTGACGGGTATTTTGCTAATAATGCTGGGTAGTGTCAATTGACCTTTAAATCCGGTGCAAGTTTGAAAAGCTCCTAAACCAATTGTTTGTACAGAATTTGGAATGGTCAGATTGCCTGTTAATTGGTTGCAATTAGCAAATGAAAGTATCCCAATATATTTTAGTGACTGTGGAAGTTGCAAACTATCGGAAAGGTTGGAACAATTATTAAAGGCATAATCGGCAATAGAATCAAGCGAATCCGGAAGTTTAATTTTTGTCAGACCAACGCAATTCTTAAAGGCCTCATAACCTATAGTAGTAAGTGAAATAGGAAGATTAATGCAGGTAAGGTTGGTACTGTCAGCAAAAGCACGGGTATCTATTTCGGTTACATTGAAAACGGAACCCTGATATGATACCGTAGCAGGTACTGAGATAGTGTCGTGATACAATCCTCCCTTAGTTACCGAAACGGATGACTGTTCGGTTACTAAATAATTGATATTATCCACTAAAAATATTGATCCCGGATTTAGAGTTACCGGTTCTGCCATGTTGCTAAAGTCCTTCCATCCTAATGCATCTTTATACAGGTTTTTAGATCCTGTAGGGGTGTATAATTTACAAGCGTTTTTATTAACATCCAAAAATACCGAATGCGCTGACAGTTCGTTGTTAATTGATTCAAATTCACCTAAGATCGGAGGATCATGGGGTAATGCGTTGATAGTTTTTAATGCATGGTCTCCTGAAAATGCATAATTACCGATAGAAGAAACAGATGGTGGTAGCGTAATTTCAGTTAATATAATGCAATTAGCAAATGCATAATTACCGATTGAATTAAGTAATGAAAATTTAATATAATATTCGGGATTGAATGAATAAGTCGGAAAATTTACATTTTTTAATCCGATACACGCATGAAAAGCATGATTGCCAATACTTGTCACAGTAAATGGAATAGAAATGCTTGTGAGTGAAGTACAATTATAAAAAGCACTATCGGCAATTGACGAAACGGTATAACTTAAACCATAATAATATACAACTCGAGGAATTGATATATTTCCTGTGTAATTTCCTGCTGTTACTTCCACATAGTTATTTTCTTTAATTTTATAATTTATGCCGGCATTAGTAAATATTGCACCGGGTAAAACATCCATTTCTCTAATATTATTTGGTGCTATTTTTCTCCAATTAGGTGCCGTTAAATATTCATTTAAGTATCCTTTTGGAACATAAATTTGTGCAGTTGAACTAAATTCAAGATCTAAATTAGGAGGTGTTGTTGCATAAACATAAACGTTACGTAATTGTGTTAAAGAAAAAGAATCCGAACCAATATATTTCAATGTTGCAGGTAAATGAATTTCGTAAAGACCTGAATCTTCAAATGCCTCTTGAAAAATTGCCGATACTCCATAAGGAATAATTATAGATTGTAACCTCCAACATTTATTGAACGCTCTAATTCCAATCGAATTGATGTTTGGAGGTAAATTTACGGTTTGCAGATAGCTGCAACCTTGAAACAAATTAGAACTAATTGAACGGATTTTTTGGGGCAATGAAATTTCATATAATTGGTCACACCCTTGGAAAGCACCTTTTCCTATTGAATCTACAGAATTAGGTATATTTATACTAAGTAATGAACTGCAATTTGCAAAACAATAATCAGACAACATTGTTAAAGAAATCGGCAATTTAATGTCTGTTAAATCTATGCAGTCCGAGAATGCACGTTCTCCAATTGTTGTAACCGTATAGCTAATATTATTATTGCTAACTGTTGGGGGGATAACCTTGACACCATAATATTGAGAGGGTGTAAACGGTTTATTTACTGCAACTGTATTAGTTCCGGTTGTTATATAGTATATCCCTCCGGCTGAAAAAGTAATTTGTGCCGAAAGAGTCATCGAAAGCATACTTAAAACCGGGATAAGTAACAACTTCAATAATGTGTTTAGCAATTTATTATATCTTACAGAAAAAGATAGGAACTCATTGCTTTCATGCATTCTTCCACTTATTTCTTCTGAAGAACCTAAGCGGTTAAGAGTAATTGACTGTTTCATGATATGGTATTTAAATAGTTGATATGTAATTTATTATAGTAAATAAGATTTAAATAAATGATACATTATTTTACAGTTAAATATAACTTAGGATTTACACATACAAAAATAAATAGCAGAAATTAAAATAAATACCCCCAAAAGGGGGTTTTTATTTTTTGAATATGAAATTATCTTTACATAATAAATTATTTGTATTTTTGTAGCATTAAAAATTTAAAATTCATTACAATTTCTTATATGTTTTTATGACCATCAAATCTCCATCTGGTTTAGGCTTAAAGACTTGTTCAATAAAGTTGTCACATATACATAATAAATAATAAATAATGACTTTGTCTTAATGACCATCTGCTTCCCTTCTCTAATTGGAGAAGATTGGACTTTTGGGATCAAAATATCTAAATCATATAAACCCAACTATATGAATAACCGAATACATTTAGTAAAATCAGCTTTTCGACTTACTGCAATTATTGCTATAATATTTGCAAATACGGGTATTTGTTTTTCGCAGAATTTAGATTCCATGGAGTATGTGCTCAAAACCCGAAAACTACCCGTTAAAGAGCAACTCGATCTGTATGATGATTTGAGCTGGGGGTACCTGAATGTGGATTTGGTAAAATCGAAGCTTTTTTCAAAAAAAGGTATTGATATTAGTATAAAAAATAAAATTGACAAGTCGACGGGGATATTCTACCATCATTTGGGAATTGCTTATTATAAATGCAGCCTGATGGATAGTGCGTTGTTTTATTTAAAAACAGCAGAATCATTTTCCCGAAAAGCACATGATGAGAGCAGATTAAACAATATCGATATAGCATACGCCATAGTTTACGAAACAACCGGCAATTACAATAAGGCCATAGCTATCAACTTGCGGCTTCTTCCAAGATTGGAGAACCAAAAAAAACTTACTCTAATACGGACGGTTTATGGAAATCTGGGTACTTTATACCTTAATTTACATAACTATGCCCTTGCCGAGAAATATTTTCTCCAATCGGTAAAGTTATGCATTGAAAAAGAGGATGACTGGAGATTGAGTCAAGCATACAATGGATTGACCAATGTATATATTGCAAAAAATGAATTTAACAAAGCACTCGATTATGCCAATAAAGCATTAAAAGTCTCCAAACGTTGTGGTGATGACGAAGGACACGCGCTCACCTATCAAAAAATAAGCGAGATTTTAGACACTCACTTTAAAGATTATAATAAAGCATTGCAAATAGGCATAAAAGGGCTCAACTTCGCAAAAAAGTCATGCACCATCAGCGATGTGGCTGCCATGCAAATTAATCTTTCCAATATATATTATCACAAAAATGATTATAAAAATTGTTTAATTTATGCGCTCGAAGCAATTCGTTCGGATACCACCGACATGAATGTATATGAAAATATGGCTGCTAACATAGTCAGATCGGGGATATTTATGAATGAAAAAGACTTATCCAACAAGTATTTTGATAAGTTTTACAATATTATAGAAGCCCGTAATAAAAAAGAATTACATCGGTACGAGGTGGATAGTGAAATGAAATACCAAACCGAAAAAAAAGAATTGGAAATAACTGTTCTTCAAAAACAAAAGAAATTAAGTATAACCCTATTTGCTTCAGCTACAATAGTATTAATGTTAATTTTGATTTCTATTTATTATCGTTTTCTTATTACCAAACGTAACAAACAAATTGCCGAACAACGTATTTTGCAGTTAGAACAGGAAAAGCAACTGGTGGCAACCCAGTCTATTCTTGAAGGGGAGAATACTGAGCGTACCCGACTGGCACGAGACCTGCATGATGGACTTGGTGGAATGCTTTCGGCAATTAAAATAAATCTTTTCGATATGAAACAGGGAGTTACTCTTGAAGTGGACGATGTGTCCCGTTTGAACCGTGTGTTCAGCATGCTCGATGAATCGATGAAGGAACTCCGTCGGGTGGCTCACAACATGATGCCCGAATCGCTTTCACGTTATGGATTAAAAATTGCTTTGTCCGATTTCTGTAGTAATTTCAGTCAGATTCATTTTCATTATTTCGGGAATGAACAACGTATTGACCCTAAAGCAGAAATAATGCTCTATCGCATTGTTCACGAACTGATAAACAATGCCATTAAACATGCAGAGGCTTCGAACATAAACCTACAGTTAGTGCAGGAAACCGATCGGATTTCGCTTAATGTATATGACGATGGGAAAGGCTTTGATACCACTTTTGAAACGAAAGGCACCGGATTGAAAAATATCACTGACCGTGTTTATTCGCTTGGTGGAAGTATTGATATCAATTCACAACTAGGCAAAGGAACAGAAATATCCATCGAAATAAAACTTTGATTATGATAAACCTATTCATTGTTGACGATCACCGGATATTGGTTTCCGGATTAGTCGGACTTTTTAGTTCGATGACAGATATTCAGATTACCGGTACTGCCTATAATGCCAAAGAATGCCGTTTGCTGTTATCGCAACAACAACCCGATGTTATTCTGCTGGATATAAATTTGCCTGATGCCAATGGTACGGAGTTTTGTAAAGAAATTAAAACAAAATATCCTTCCGTAAAAATCATTGCCTTTACAAGCTATAGCGAATACAGCGTTGTACGTCAAATGATCGAAAACGGGGCATCAGGATATGTGCTGAAAAACTCCATGCCTAACGAAATTATTCTTGGCGTAGAAACTGTTGCTACTGGTGAACTATTTCTGTGCGACCAGGTGGATATGTTGATGAATAGCCGATCTAAAATGCAGATTTGGCTGACACCGCGCGAAAAAGAATTACTGAGTCATATTGTAAATGGAAATACCAACAATGAGATAGCCGATAAAATGTGTCTGGGTATTGAAACGATTAATAGTTATCGAAAAAATCTACTTTGTAAACTCGGAACAAGAAATACAGCAACACTAGTTAAAATGGCTATTGAAGAAAAGTTGATATAAGCTGTTGTTTGTGAATTAATTATGTGGTGATTTTTTGATAAATTGTATTGGAAACTACAACAAATCGCTTGCCAATTCCGAAAGAAAGCTTCGTTCCCCTTTTACCAGATTTATATGAGCAAAAATGCTTTGTCCGCGCATTCGGTCAATCATATAAACCAAACCATTCGAAAACATATCCAAATAAGGTGAATCAATTTGTTGAATATCACCTGTAAATACAATTTTAGTTCCTTCGCCGGCTCGGGTTATGATTGTTTTAATTTCGTGTGGAGTGAGGTTTTGAGCTTCATCAACAATAAAAAATGTATCACTCAAACTTCGTCCCCGAATGTAAGCCAACGCTTCAATAACCAACTGATCATTTCGCTGCATTTCATCAATCTGGCGGATTTCTTTTCCCTGATATGAAAAATTATGTTTGATTACATTCAGATTATCAAACAGAGGTTGCATGTAGGGTGCTATTTTTTGTTTTTCGTCGCCCGGAAGAAACCCCAAATCTTTATTTCCTAAGGCCACAATTGGTCGGGCGAGCAAAATCTGTTTGTAAGATTCATTTTTTTGAAGTGCGACAGCCAAAGCCAACAGCGTTTTACCGGTTCCTGATTTACCAGTCAATGCCACTAACTTTACATCATCATCGAGCAATACATTCATGGCAAATGCCTGTTCTGCATTTCTAGGCTCAATACCGAAACACCGTTCTTTTTCAATACGTTTTACCATTCCGGTTTGAGGGATGTATCTGGCTAAAACGCTTGAACGGTTACTTTTTAATATAAAACATTCCTGCGGTTCAATATCTGACGAAAAGTCCAATTCTTCGAGTAAAATTTCGCCTCCGTTAGAATATAACTTGTCAATAAGTTCGGGAGAAACATTTTCATAAACTTCGTGGTTCTTTTCAAAAACATTGAAATCGGTAACTTTATCATTGATGTAATCTTCAGCTTCAATCCCTAATGAAAGAGCTTTCATGCGTAGATTTATGTCTTTAGAAACCAGAATTGTACGATTCTTTTTGTTCACTTCCCGCAGATTGTAAGTCGAAGCTAAAATGCGGTGATCGCATGTTTTTTCAATGAATGATTTTGAAATAATTTCAGGATAATCGCCTCCTGTAAGTATGAATAATTTCCCTTTCCCTTCACCCAAATCTGCCCCTTTTTTGAATAATTTATCGTTTGCTATTAAATCAAGTTCACGCGCAAATTCCCTTGCGTTAAAGTTTATTTGTTCATTCCCTTTTTTGAAATGATCCAGCTCTTCCAGAACCACAATTGGAATGTAAATATCATTTTCTTCAAAATTATGAACACATTTATAGTCATGAAGTATTACATTGGTATCCAAAACGAAATTTTTCTTTGTGCCCATATTAACTAACTGTTTAATAATGAATAATTAAGAATATCAATTTTTATAGCAATAAATGTACGAATTACATTCAACTAATGCAACATATTTTCTTTCTTTTTTGTTGATTTTTCCTGAGATTCATAACTTTGATATAAATATAAAAAAACACCTCCGAAAACCTGAGTTTTCGGAGGTGTAATAAGAATTTATCTTCAATTATTTATAACATGATTTTTGCAGTTTGTTTGCCTAAGCGAACAATATACAATCCTTTAGTCAGATTTAATTCTACAGAATTGTTTACTAATTCAACTGATTGAACTTTAGCTCCTAAAGCATTGAAAATTTCAACTGTTGAAGACTGTGCATTCGATACTGTCAGTTTGTTTCCAACAACTTTTACATCTAAAATATTAGCCGAAGGGGTAGAAAGACCGGTAGTAGTAAATAATGCAGCCCATGAAGTTGAAACACGGATACCATCCAATTTTAAGGTAGGAGCAGTAGTAGCTGATCCTTGACGTAAGTTGATTGTCTTGAAGCCTGCAGTTGGTAATGCAGAAGTTCCCCAAGTATTCACTGACCATTGGTCTGTAGTTGGCTCATTGGTTCCTATTGCTGGATTAACGATTAATGAAGATTCACCTGTAGAAACATTAACCTTAGCCACTAATAGGTAAGTTGTATTTAAATCGCACAAAGTTGATGAATAAGTTGGAACAGGAGTTGGCGAAACACCTCCAACAGCTGGTTGTGATGTGCTAACAATACCAACAGCAACTTGTGTTCCATTTAATTTTGCAAAAACCCTACCAAAAAATGTACTTCCAGTAGGAGCATCTCCAATATGTAAAAAATAATCTCCTGTTTGAGCTGCCGAGAAATTGACTAATGCTGAAAAATAAATAAACCCCGAAGTGATGGCAGTGAAAGATTTGTTAACATCTTGCCCATTGTTCATCATGCTAACTTCATTTCCTGTTCCAGAGCCTGGATATCCAGAGTAAGTTATGGTTGAAGCAGTTACTTGAATCGGATTTGTGGTGCTTGGAGAAGTTCCAGTTCCAACCCACCCATTTGCTGTAAGAGCCGTGTTTGCCGTGTAATTGAAATCATCGGAAACAATTGATTGTGCTTGAGCCATTAATACACAAGCAATAAATGATAATAAAAGAGTAATTTTTTTCATGCTTTTTATTTTTTAGAGTGAATAATTTATTTATGAAATTAAGGCAAAGATAATGTATAATAATCAAAAAGCTGTATATGAATTCATAAATTTTTGAATTCTCTGATTATGAGATCTTTTTATGAGTAACACACTTAAAATAGTCAAAAAATAGCTAACTAAAAAGGCTGATCTGAGTTACTCAAATCAGCCTTTTTAGTATTTAGTGGTCTATTTATTTGTTGTATCCTTGTTCGTGAACACTGCTCACAGAACGACCGGATGGATCATTTAGATTTTTGAACGCTTCGTCCCATTCCAGTGCAATTGGAGTACTACATGCCACTGATGGCACAGAAGGCACACATAATGCAGCTGCATCGGATGGGAAATAATCCGTGAAAATTGTGCGGTAGTAATATTCCTCTTTGTTCATAGGAGGATTAATAGGATATGTTTCATTTACTTTTTCCATTTGTTCATCGCTAACCAATTCTGTGGTCATTGCACGCAATGTGTCAATCCAGTTGTAGCCAACACCATCTGAAAATTGTTCTTTTTGACGCCAGGCAACACTTTCAGGTAAATAACTTTCAAATGCTTTGCGCAATATCCATTTTTCCATTTTTCCGTTTCTTCCACACATTTTATCTGCCGGATTCAAGCGCATAGCCACATCCATAAACTCTTTATCTAAAAATGGGACACGACCTTCAACTCCCCACGAAGCCAATGATTTGTTGGCACGTAAGCAATCATATAAATGTAATTTGTCTAATTTACGAACAGTTTCTTTGTGGAATTCCTCAGCATTTGGTGCTTTGTGGAAATACAGATAACCACCAAATATCTCGTCAGCACCTTCACCTGAAAGAACCATTTTGACTCCCATAGATTTGATAACACGCGACAATAAATACATTGGTGTACTTGCACGAATTGTTGTAACATCGTATGTTTCAACGTGATAAATTACGTCGCGAACCGCGTCCAAACCTTCCTGGACGGTGAAATGAATTTCGTGGTGAATCGTTCCTATATGGTCGGCCACCAGACGGGCAGCTGCCAAATCGGGAGAGCCTTCCAATCCCACTGCAAACGAGTGAAGTTGAGGCCACCATGCTTCATCTTTATTGCCTGATTCGATCCGTTTTGCCGCATGTTTTTTGGCTACAGCCGAGATAATGGATGAGTCCAATCCGCCTGAAAGCAAAACTCCATAAGGAACATCCGACATTAACTGACGTTCCACAGCAGCTTCCAGTGCATCGTGCAATTCATCAATACTGGAAACATTATCTTTTACAGCGTCGAATGATTCCCAATCACGTTGGTACCATTGAGTGGGTTTGCCATCCGGGCTATATAAATATTGTCCCGGGAGAAATTCTTCAATTTTTGAACAAAATCCTTCCAAAGCCTTTAATTCAGATCCAACATAGTAAGTTCCTTCAGCGTCCCAACCCTGATAAAGAGGAATAATACCAATATGATCACGACCGATCATGTAAATATCATTTTCAATATCATAAAGTGCAAAGGCAAAAATACCATTCAAATCTTCCATGAAGTTTGGTCCTTTTTCGCGATAAAGAGCAAGGATTACTTCACAGTCGGATTTTGTAAGAAATTCATATTTACCTTCAAATTGTTTTCTTATTTCCTGATGATTGTAAATTTCACCGTTTACAGCCAACACCAACTTTCCATCTTTACTGTAAAGCGGTTGCTTCCCTGATTCAGGGTCAACTATTGATAATCTTTCGTGAGCCAGAATAGCTTTATCATTGGAATAAACTCCACTCCAATCCGGTCCGCGGTGACGAATACGTTTCGACATTTTTAAAACCTGCGGTCTTAAAACCTGAGCCGATTGTTTAATATCAAATGCACATACAATTCCGCACATAGTGTTTTTTAGTTATTAGTTACGATTTTTTTTAATGCAGCCTGCAAAGATAGTTAATTCGAATGTCAATTTATTCAATTAATAGAGTTAAAGTTACCGAATTAATTCAAATTCAGTGAAATTTTACTCAAAATAATGCAATTCAGGTCAGTTTAAATAAAATCTGTAACTTTAATTTAGATTAATGTTTTATGGATATCTTCAGCAACTTTACGTCCTAAAGCAATAGCACGCACAACCAGACTGGCTCCTATTGCTGCATCACCTGTTGCAAATACTTTTTTCACGTTGCTCAAACTTTCTTTGTTGACAGCAACATTGCCGCGTCCGTCAAAATCTACGCCAAGCTCAGTTAATAAACCTTCATGAACAGGATGAATAAAACCTAATGCAAGGAAAACCAAATCGGCTTTTATTGTATCGGTTTTACCCGTTGGTTTCATGTTCCAACGACCGGTTTCGTCTTTTGTCCATTCAACTTCTTCAACCAAAACTTCAGTAAGTTTGCCATTTTCTCCAATAAATTTGTTGGTATTTAAACTCCATTTACGTACACAACCTTCTTTATGAGAACTAGATGTTTTTAAAATGTTCGGATAAAATGGCCATGGAGTATCAGGATTTTTATCTACCGGAGGTTGTGGTAAAATCTCAATCTGAGTGATTTTGGCAGCACCCTGACGCACAGAAGTTCCCACACAGTCCGAGCCTGTATCACCACCTCCAATTACCAAAACGTGTTTGTCTTTTGCCGAAATTATATTATTCTCATCCACCTGTTCGCCCATAATAAGCTGATTTTGTTGGCTTAAAAATTCCATAGCAAAATAAATGCCTTTCAAATCACGACCTTCCGGAGTAATGTCACGCGGATGTCCGGCGCCAATGGCAAGACATACAGCATCGAAATCCGTCATAATTTGTTTACCTGTAATATCTTTACCTATTTCAGTGTTTGGCTTAAATTCAATACCTTCCTCTAATAATTGAGCTAAACGACGGTCGATGATGTTTTTATTCAATTTGAAATTTGGAATTCCGTAACGAAGCAAACCACCAAGTGAGTTGTCTTTTTCGAAAATGGTTACATTGTGACCTTTACGATTCAATTGTTGAGCTGCGGCCAAACCTGCTGGTCCAGAACCAACAACAGCCACTTTTTTACCTGTACGGGTTTTAGGTGGACGTGCTTTAATCATCCCTTCTATAAAGGCAATTTCGGTAACAGCCGCTTCATTTTCGCGAATAGTTACAGGCGCATCGTGAAGTGCCAAAACACAGGATTTCTCACAAGGTGCCGGGCAAATACGTCCTGTAAAATCAGGAAAATTATTGGTTTCGTGAAGGTTTTCAACGCCTTCTTTCCATTGACCTTTGTATATCATATCCTGCCATTCGGGCATTTTATTGCCAAGCGGACAAGCCCAATGGCAAAATGGAATACCACAGTCCATACAACGTGATGCCTGCAATTTGCGATCTTCACGATTTAATGTCTGCTCAACTTCCCCAAAGTCGTAAATTCGTTCAAGAACAGGGCGATAGCCTGCCTCCTTGCGGGGTATATTTATAAATGCTTTAGGATTTCCCATGATGTTTTATTGTTTGTAACTTTTCCAAAGTTCAACACTTTGGAAAAGTTGAATAAAATTTAATTAATAATCGCGTTCAACTTGCGCAATTTTCTTGTTAATAGCTTCAATTTTTTCTTCCTGTAATACTTTCTTATATTCAATCGGAACAATTTTTTTGAATTTATCAACATACGAACTCCAGTTATCCAGAATTTGTTTTGCCAATTTACTATGTGTGTATTTTAAATGATTGGCAATTAATCCCTGAATTTCTTTACTGTCAACACTGTCTTCGATTAGCGAAAGTTCAACCATTTCCATGTTACAGAAAAAGTCAAAGTTGTCTGCTTCGTCTAAAACATACGCTACACCACCACTCATGCCTGCTGCAAAATTACGTCCTGTCGGTCCCAAAACAACTGTACGACCTCCTGTCATATATTCGCAACAATGATCGCCGGCGCCTTCAACAACAGCAATTGCTCCTGAATTACGAACACAAAAACGTTCGCCAACCACACCATTGATATAAACTTCACCGGAAGTTGCTCCGTATAAAATTGTGTTACCGGCAATGATATTTTCTTCCGGTTTAAAAGTACTTTCTTTAGGTGCAATTACTACAATTTTCCCTCCGGAAAGACCTTTTCCCACATAATCATTTGCTTCACCTGTTAGTTCAAAATAAACACCTTTACTAAGGAATGCCCCGAAACTCTGACCTGCTGAACCTTCAAAGTAAGCTTTTATTGTATCAGTTGGCAAACCTTTCTGACCATAACGTTTTGCAATTTCGCCCGAAAGCATTGCACCAACAGTTCGATCCGTATTTTTGATTTTCGATTTAATCTGAATTGGCATACATAAATCGAGTGCAGGAAGAGACTTTTTGATTAACTGACGATCCAGTACATTTTCAATTTTGTGATCCTGATCCTTAACGTGGCGAAGTGCAGCATTTGTTCCTTTTCCGGGAACAAACATGATTTTCGATAAGTCCACTTTCTTCAATTTCGAACTACCTTCAATATTCTTTTTACGTTCGAGCAGTTCAGTATGACCAATAATATCATTCAGGCTCTTGTAGCCCATTTCAGCTAAATGTTCACGAACATCCTGAGCAATAAATTTAAAGAAATTGACAAGATATTCATATTTTCCTACGAAATGTTTACGCAATACTTCATCCTGAGTGGCAACACCAACCGGACAGGTATTTAAATGACATTTCCGCATCATGACACAACCTAAAATAATCAATGCACTGGTTGCAAATCCATATTCTTCTGCTCCCAGTAAAGAAGCGATGATAATATCACGTCCGGTCTTTAACTGACCATCGGTTTGCAAACGAACCTGACCACGCAGGTTGTTCAATACCAATGTCTGTTGAGTTTCAGCTAACCCGATTTCCACAGGAAGTCCCGCGTGTTTAATTGAACTTGAAGGACTTGCACCTGTTCCACCTTCGGCACCGCTTATTAAAATTAAGTCGGCTTTTGCTTTTGCAACACCGGCGGCAATCGTTCCAACACCAGTTTCTGAAACCAGTTTTACACTGATTGTTGCTGACGGATTGATGTTTTTCAAATCGTAAATCAACTGAGCCAAATCTTCAATTGAATAAATATCGTGGTGGGGTGGAGGCGAAATCAATGAGATTCCCGGAATTGAATGTCGGGTTTTTGCAATGATTTTATCCACTTTATGACCCGGTAGCTGGCCACCTTCGCCCGGTTTTGCTCCCTGAGCAATTTTAATCTGAATTTCGTCGGCATTCACCAGATATTCGGCTGTTACACCAAAACGTCCTGAAGCAACCTGTTTGATAGCACTTCGGGTACTTAATCCGTCTTCACGAATCTGATAACGCACCGGATCTTCACCACCTTCACCGGTATTGCTTCGTCCGCCCAAAATGTTCATAGCAATTGCCATAGCTTCGTGGGCTTCGCGACTTATAGAACCATAAGACATGGCACCGGTTACAAAACGTTTTGTAATACTTTCAATCGGTTCAACTTCGCTGATATCGATCGGATTACGTTTGAAATCCATTAAATCACGAATAAAAATAGGAGTTGATTTTTCGTCAACAACTTTCGTGTATTCTTTGAACTTTTCGTAACTATTTGTTTTTGTAGCAATTTGCAAACGGGCAATACTTTCCGGATTCCATGCATGTTCTTCACCATCGCGACGATAGGCGTAATGTCCAAGATTTTTCAATTGAGTTTGATCATCGCCTTCTTCAGGAAAAAATGCTGTAAAATGAGGTCTCAATACTTCGGAAGCAATATCTTCCATGTCAATACCTTCAATTGCAGAAGAAATTCCTTTGAAATATTTATCCAGAAATGCCGAAGAAATTCCGATTGCTTCAAAAATATGAGCTCCGCGATAACTTCTCAAAGTCGAATTACCCATTTTGGAAAGCACTTTCAAAAGTCCTTTGTTTACTGCTTTGATATAATGTTTTTTAGCAGTATCCAAATCCATTGAGATATCACCGGTTTTTATTTTGTCATTAATAATTGCAAAAACCATATATGGATTCACGGCATTTGCACCAAAACCGAATAACAATGCAAAATGCATGACTTCACGTGGTTCAGCCGATTCAACAACTATATCAATCTGCATTCTCTTTCTTTTTTGAACCAGATAAAGATGCACTGCCGAAACAGCTAAAAGCGAAGGAATTGGCGCATGCGTTGCATCAACGCCTCGGTCACTCAAAACAATATAGTTTTTACCATCATCTACGGCTTTTTCAACAGAAAGACAAAGTTCCTGAATTGCTTTTTCAAGTCCTTTTGCTCCTGATTTTGGATCAAAAAGCATTGGTAATGAAATGGTTGAAAATCCTTTGTATTGTAAATTGCTTAAAATATCAAATTGAGTATTTGTAAGAACTGGACTTTTTAGTTTCACCATTTTGCAAATTTCGCGGGCTGGTTCCAATAAATTCTGGTTTACAGAACCGATAAAACCAGTCAGAGACATAACAAGTTCTTCACGAATCGGATCAATTGGCGGATTGGTTACCTGCGCAAATTGCTGACGGAAATAATTGAATAAGCGCTGTGGTTTGTCAGAGAAAACTGCTAATGCAGCATCATTTCCCATGGAAGAAGTTGGTTCAAAGCCATCATTCGCCATAGGCAAAATCAATCTTTCCATATCTTCTTTCGAATATCCGAAAGCATGAAGTAAAGTCTGATAGTTAGTTACATCATTTTTTATGCTGCGTCCTGATGAAATATTATCCAGATTAATACAGTTTTTGTTTAACCATTCGCGGTATGGAAAAGCTTTTGCCAAACCTTCTTTCAATTCCTGGTCATAATAAATTTGTCCCAATTCGGTATCAACCATAAGCATTTTGCCCGGTTTTAAGCGGCCTTTTGCTTTGATACGTGATGGTTCAAATTCAATAGTTCCTGTTTCTGAAGCAATTACCATTAAATCGTCATGAGTTACCAGGTAACGCGCCGGGCGTAAACCATTACGGTCGAGCATACCACCGGCATAACGACCATCGCTGAATAGCAACGTTGCCGGACCATCCCATGGTTCCATGAACGTACTGTGGTATTCGTAAAATGCTCTTAAATTATCTGAAATAGGATTTTTTGAGTTGTAACTCTCCGGTACAAGCATGGCCATGGCATGTGGCAGGCTTTTGCCTGACATGACAAGAAATTCGAGCACGTTGTCCAACGTGGCACTATCACTCATTCCCGGCTGACAAATTGGATAAAGTTCCTGTAAATTGCCGAGTTGTTCTGATTTTAACACACTTTCGCGGGATTCCATCCACTGGCGGTTACCACGAATTGTGTTGATTTCGCCGTTGTGACCAATCATGCGGAATGGTTGTGCCAAATCCCATGTTGGAAATGTATTGGTGCTAAAACGTGAGTGAACCAAAGCCGTTCCGCTCGTAAAATTTTTATCGGATAAATCCAGATAATATTCACGTAGCTGCAATGAAGTAAGCATTCCTTTGTAAATCATTTGTTTAGTTGAAAGGCTTACTATATAAAAACTACGGTCTTTTGCTATATTTGATTTTTGAATTGAATTTTCAATTTTTTTGCGAACCACATACAATTTATGTTCAAGTTCTTCTTGCGAAGCTGCACCGGTAACAAATAATTGTTTGATTAACGGTTCGTTTGAGGCAGAAATTTCTCCAAGAATGTCACTGTTTACAGGTACATCGCGAATAGCAAGAAGTTTTAATCCTTCTTTTTCAACATTTTCCCTGATAACCGTCAGACATAATTCGGCTTTGTTTGCATCTTTTGGGAGGAACACAAGTCCGGTTCCGTATTTTCCTTTGGCAGGAACTGGAATTCCCTGAAGCAAAATAAATTCGTGAGGTATTTGTATCAAAATACCGGCACCGTCGCCGGTTTTATTGTCGGCACTTTCCGCTCCGCGGTGTACCATATTTTCGAGTACCTGTAAGCCGTTTTCAACTATTTCGTGCGATTTTTCGCCATATAGATTGAGTACCAAACCTACGCCACAGGCATCGTGTTCGTTTTGAGGAGAATACAGCGAGCGCTGCTCATATTCATCCGTGATATTAGGAGTTGTCATAGTCTTTTTTCTTTTTTATACGCTTAAGAACTGAACCTGCCAGTAATTCGTTTTATTGTTTTAATAGTCAATTGTTAAGTGGAAAAATAGTGGGAAATCCAATAAAGGTTTTCCCACTATTCTCAATTTTGAAAATGGATAAATACCTTTGATTTATCTGATAAATAGTAATTCTCTGTACTTAGGCAAAGTCCACATTTCATCGTCAACAATCATTTCAAGTTTGTCTACGTGATAACGGATTACATCAAAAAATGGTAATACGTCATCGTGATATGACAATGCTTTTTCATATTCGCTGTCAATTTTATTCGCAACTTTGCGGGCTACAACCAATGCATCAACGTTTGTTCTGATAACAGAGATATGTTCTGCAATTTCTTCAATTAATTCCGTATCCAGTTTCGATAATTTTTCTGCTTTTTCAGCTGTAAAAACAGCTTTTATTTTGAAAACATTATCTAAAAGGAATGATTGATAGCGTGTTGCAACCGGTATAATATGGTTGATAACCAAATCTCCCAAGACACGACCTTCAATCTGAATCTTTTTAATATAAGTTTCCCATTTTACCTCGTTACGAGCATGTAATTCAACGTCTGTAAGTACACCTGTTGATTTGAATAACTCAACACTTGCTTTTGAAGTATAGGCTTTAAGAATTTTTGGTACACTTGTTTCGCAATCCAACCCACGTTCTGCAGCTTCGAGTTTCCATTCTTCGCTATATCCATTGCCATCAAAGCGAATAGCTTTTGAAGATTTGATAAGCGATTTAATAACATCAAAAATAGCTTTTTCTTTTGTTGATCCTGCAGCAATTTTTGCATCAACATCAGCTTTAAATTCAATTAACTGAGCTGCAACAGCTGCATTTAATGTTGCCATTGCCGACGAACAGTTTGCAGAAGAACCTACAGCACGGAATTCAAAACGGTTTCCGGTAAATGCAAATGGTGAAGTACGGTTACGATCGGTATTATCTAAAAATACTTCAGGAATATGTGCAATGCCCAAACTCAATGTTTTTTTAGCTCCAACAACGATGGCTTCTTCGCTTGTACTGTTTTCTAATTTATTAAGGATGGCTGTCAATTGCGTTCCAAGGAATACAGAAACAATTGCAGGAGGCGCTTCATTTGCTCCTAAACGGTGAGCATTTTGAGCAGTCATAATGCTTGCTTTCAACAAAGCATTGTGTTTGTAAACTGCTTGTAAAATATTAACAAGGAAAGTTACAAATTGAAGATTTTCTTCAGGAGTTTTTCCAGGAGTCAACAATCCAACGCCGGTATCAGTTCCTAAAGACCAGTTATTGTGTTTACCTGAACCATTAATACCGGCAAAAGGTTTTTCGTGCAATAACAAACGGAATCCGTGACGACGTGCAACTTTTTTCATGATTGACATCATCAATAAGTTCTGGTCAACCGATAAGTTACATTCGCCAAAAATAGGAGCAAGTTCAAATTGGTTTGGAGCTACCTCGTTGTGGCGTGTTTTAGCAGGAATTCCATATTTGTATGCTTCAAATTCAATATCTTTCATGTAAGCAGCAACACGACTTGGAACTGAACCAAAATAATGATCATCCAATTGTTGGTTTTTTGCCGATTCATGTCCTAAAAGTGTACGGCCGGTCAACAATAAGTCCGGACGGGTTGCATATAATCCTTCGTCAACTAAGAAATATTCCTGTTCCCAACCTAAGAATGAAACTACTTTTTTCACGCTTGGGTCGAACATTTGACAAACTGCAGTAGCTGCTTTATCAACGGCATTCAACGCTTTCAATAGTGGAGCTTTCAAATCAAGAGCTTCACCTGTATAGGATATAAAAATTGTAGGAATAACCAAGGTATCGTCAACAACAAAAGCAGGAGACGATGGATCCCATGCAGTATAACCACGGGCTTCGTATGTGCTACGGATTCCTCCACTTGGGAATGAAGAAGCATCCGGTTCTTGTTGAGCAAGAAGTTTTCCTGAAAAATCTTCAATAATTGTTTCGCCCGGAGCACCAACATAATCAATAAACGAGTCATGTTTTTCAGCAGTACTATCAGTTAATGGTTGAAACCAGTGTGTGTAATGAGTTGCACCTAATTCCATAGCCCACATTCTCATGCCTGCAGCTACATCATTGGCAATGTCCAAATTAAGAGTGGCTCCTTTATCAATCACATTTTTAAGTGATTTCAAGGTGTCTTTCGAAAGGTATTTCGCCATTGTAGCGCGATTGAAAACATATTTTCCGTAATAATCGGAAGTAAACTTCGACGGTGCACAAACTACTAATGCTTTTTTCTTAAAAGCTTCTTCTACTGCTTTAAATCTCAATGATGACATAATTATATTTTTTGAGGGTTATTTTTTAGCTATATTTTATTAATAATGTTGTTTTACTTCCGTATTGTAATAAAATCATTGCAAAAATAGTAAAAATGGCAGTTTTTTCACCATCTTTTGAATTCTTTCTGAAAAAAACTCAAAGCCCAATTCAAACTATTATAAAAAGGTGCTGAAAAGTTTTTAATTGATAGTAATACGACAAAAAAAGTAATAATTTGATATTTATTTGATAGATAATAAATCTTATTATAAGTATAAGATCGTGTAAAGATCGCTTTACAAAGATACTCAATTTTAGAACAATAAAAGAATAATATTTTATTTCTTTATTGTACTAAAAAGATACGGATTAATCAAAATTGTTATATGCTGTTTCTCCATGTTGGGTTTCGTCCAATCCAATTGCTTCATGTTTATCGGAAGCACGAATTCCAACTAATTTTTCAGTGATTTTAAACAATATAAATGTTCCGATTCCGGAATAAATTATGGTTGCTAATACAGCAATTAATTGTACTAAAACCTGATGAAAATTGCCATAAATGGCTCCTGAATAAGCCGATTGAATAAACGGAGAGGCAAATACACCGGTTAAAATTGCACCGATTATACCACCAATTCCATGAACTCCAAAGGCATCGAGTGAATCATCATAACCTAATTTTGGTTTAACATAAGCTACCATGCAGAAACAAACAATTGAAACTACCATTCCAATTACTAATGCACCGGGAATTCCAACAAATCCGGCAGCCGGAGTAATGGCTACCAATCCGGCGACTGCACCGGTACTGACTCCTACAACTGTTGGTCTTTTATCGATAATCCAATCCATAATGAACCATGTTAAAGCAGCAGCGGCAGCAGCAATATGAGTAACCATTAAAGCGTTTCCGGCAAGTCCATCGGCAGCGAGTCCGCTTCCGGCATTGAATCCAAACCAGCCAACCCAAAGCAAACCTGCTCCCATAACCACATAAGTTATATTGTGAGGAGGAATTGCGTGACGTTTATAATCTCGCCGTTTCCCAAGCATTACAGCTGTAACAATTGCAGCAATCCCGGCATTCACATGCACGACAGTACCTCCCGCAAAATCTAACGCTCCAAGTTTAAATAACCAACCATCAGCTGACCAAACCCAGTGAGCAACAGGATTGTAAATGAGGACTGACCACAATATGGTGAAAACGAAAAATCCTTTAAAGCTAATTCTTTCAGCAAAAGCACCAATAATTAAGGCCGGAGTGATTACTGCAAACATGCATTGATACATGATGAAAATAATGTGTGGAATAGTTCCAATGGCTTTGCCATCAAGTCCTATTTGCGAATGAGAAATGAAATAAGGACTCAAATCGTTAATGGAAATGTTGTTTAAAAATGCCCAGTCAAAACCGCCAATAAAAGGAGCCAGGAAACCTTTGGAGCTGCCAAATGAAAGGCTGTAGCCGCAGATTACCCACTCGATGCTAACAATTGCAACAATAATAAAAACCTGCATAAAAACGTTCAGCACGTTTTTGCGACGAACCAAACCTCCGTAAAACAGAGCTAATCCGGGAATTGACATAAGTAATACAAAAGCTGTTGCTACGATCATCCAGGCTGTGTCACCTGCATTTACGGTTGGAGCGACTGCTGTGGTTGCATTCTGAGCTGACAATACTGAACTGAATAAAGCTAAAAAGCTTATTATGAATATGATATTTTTTTTCATTTGTAAATAATCTAACTTGAATTTGTAAATTTTATACTTCTTATTCCTTATTAAATAATGCCTCAGGACCCGATTCGCGAGTGCGTATACGGATTGTATCCTGAATGTCATAAATAAATATTTTGCCGTCACCGGTTTCGCCGGTCCAGGCGGAATTAAGAATAGCATCGAGCGTTTTGTCCAAATTGATGTCGCGAACAACAATGGAAATCATTCGTCTGTGAATAAAACTAGATTGGAAGGACTGACCCCTTACAATCTGTTCTTCGGTGGATTTTCCTAAACCGGTAATGTCCCAGTAAGAAAACCATTCGATGCCGGCATCGTATAATGCCTGTTTTACATCTTCAAATTTTGATTTGCGAATTACTGCTTCAATTTTCTTCATTTTATTGTTTTTTGTTAGTTTTATTGCGAGAAGCCGAGATTTTACTTTTAATTAGAGTGATTTCATTTGAAAATTAATCACTCTATAATATTCGTATTTTTGTTAATATTTATTACTCTGTTTTGGGTACAAAAGTATATTAATATTGTCTAATACAAAAGCAAATTGACAATAAAAATAATAAAAATGTTACATTTAGGTATTTATTTAGTTAAAAGGCTACATAAATGTAGTAAATTTAGAGGAAGTTTTGACAAAATTTTGAACAAATAAAAGATCTGAATAGTAATTATAAAGAAGTAATACAGATAAATTGACTTAATAATTAGGAAATTAAGCAATGAAATTTTTAATTGAATATGCTTTGATTTTATTCAAAGATCATATTTAAATTTTAGTTTTATTCTTTTGAATTTATTATTATGATAAACACAAAAAAGGTGCTCACATTGTAAGCACCTTTTTATGTGATAAATATTGTTATTATTATCTTGATTGCGGGGTTTCAGCGTTTTTGTCAAGTTTAATTCCTGAATATCCTTCAGCTCCCATTTCCGGAGCATCAAGACCTATAAGTTCTACTTCAGGTTTTACTCTGTTGCCAATAAACACATCAAGAAGTTTAAATACAGCCCAACCTGCTAACCCAACGAAAACTACATTTGTGGCTACACCAATGAATTCAGCAATAAATTGCCCTGTTCCGCCACCATAGAAAAGTCCTGTAACGGTTCCTGCAACACCATTCAAGCCATCGCCATAAGTTCCATCGGCAAATAGGCCCAATGCTAAACAGCCCCAAAGACCATTTGCACCATGAACTGCAATTGCTCCAACAGGATCATCAATTTTCAGTTTTCTTTCGACAAAGAAAGCAACTTCAACAACGATTATACCTGAAATTAGACCAATCATTAAACCTCCAAATGGAGTTACAAAAGCGCAAGGTGCAGTAATTGCAACCAATCCAGCTAATAGACCGTTACACATCATGCTGACATCCGGTTTTTTGCCTCTTACAAACCACATCCACAATGTTGCAGTTAAGGCACCACCGCAAGATGCAATCATGGTGTTAAATGCAACTACTGTAAAGCGTAAATCAGAACCGGCAAGGGTTGAACCTGAGTTGAATCCAAACCAGCCAAATGCTAAAACAAGCGTTCCAAGTACAGCCATTGGAATATTATGTCCCGGGATTGCATTTGGGGAACCATCTCTGTTGTATTTTCCAATACGAGGTCCAATCATTTTTGCGCCAACAAATGCCAACACGCCACCAGTAAGATGTACCACAGAAGAACCAGCAAAATCAACGTGTCCATGACCAAAACCGAAATTGCTACCTAAAGTCGCTAACCAGCCACCGCCCCATACCCAGTTTCCGAATATAGGATAAATTAAACCGCCAACAATAAATCCAAAAATAGCAAAAGAAGCAAATTTCCAACGTTCGGCCATTGCTCCGGTTGGAATGGTTGCCGCTGCGTCCATAAATACAACCTGAAAAACAAAGAAGCCTAAAACAGCTACATCGGTCATTCCATTCATAAAGAATCCTTTAGTTCCGAATAAACCAAACACATGTCCAAAAAGATTTACACTCACTTCCTGATTCAACCCATCAAATCCACCTAACGTACCTAAAGCTCCAACGCCTCCAAACATAATCGCAAATCCGCAGACATAAAAGGCCAACATTCCTGCCGGATAAACAAATAAGTTCATTGCCATAGTGTGAGCCACGTTTTTAGCTCGTGTAAAACCGGTTTCAACCAATGCAAATCCTGCCTGCATAAAGAAAACCAAAAATCCGCAAAGCAAAAGCCAAACCATATTTATGGCGATTTTATTGTGTCCAACTTCATCTCCTAACTCAGCAACAGTTGGTTGTCCAACAGTTTTAGCCGTTACATTTGTAATTGTTCCTGTTTTTGTTCCGCTTGGATCGGCTGCTTTTTCAGCATGCAAATAAGTTGATGTAGTAGCTGATATTAAAACAAGCATTATTAAAACTATATATCTTTTCATATTTTTCTATTGTATAATAATTAATTTCTCTTTTTTCTTACGCTTCTTTGTTGTATAATGAGGTGTCGCCTTTTTCGCCGTTTCTGATACGATATGAATCAATGATATCGGATACGAAAATTTTTCCATCACCGATATCACCTGTTTTAGCAGCTTTGAGAATTGCATCAATAGTTTTTTGTAAATTAATATCCCTTACAACTATAGTAAGAAGCTGACGTGGAATATAACTTGTGTCGTAAACAGTTCCTCTATAAGAGTGCTCCGCTTTTTCAATTTCATTTCCCACACCGGTTGCATCCCAGTAGGAGAAAAATTCAATACCTACCTCTTGAAGTGCAGTTTTTACTTCCTGGAATTTTGAAGTACGGATAATCGCTTCAATTTTTTTCATGACTTCTTTGTTTTAATTTTTTTTATTGTTTGCATTTGAATAATTTCCCAGATGTTTTGTATGAAGAATATCTGATTTTTGAACTTATAATTCCAAAATATTCTTCATTTCTTAATTTGGTTGCAAAAGTATATTTATTTTATTGAAATACAAAACAAAAAGATAACAAAAATTGAAAATAAGTTGAATTTAGGTATTATTTAAGCATTTATAGTGACATTAATGTAGTAAAATTGCGCGTTGTGTGTCATTATGACTAATTTGAAAAGTGGGAGGTTGTTAATGGATAAAAATCTGATTTATTCTATAAAATTGTAGGAGTTTAATATGCTAAAAAATAAACAGGCCATTTCTCACGAAATAGCCTGTCTGAAACAATAAAACTAAAAAACACACGATTAGTTGTAAGCAGTTTCACCGTGTATGTGATTTAGATTTAAGAAAATGAAGTGTGAAAAAGTGGAATATTACTACTGTAAATTATACTATTAAAATAAAATTAACCATTGTAAATCATTCCACAAATTCAATCCTCTAATCCTAAATCTTTAAAATAATTATTCTTTCATATACAATGATTCGTCACCGCTTTCTTTGGTGCGAATTCGGTACGATTCTTCGATGGTTGATACAAATATTTTACCGTCACCAACTTCCCCTGTATAAGCTGTTTTCAATAAACATTCAATAGTTTTCTTTAAATTGATATCACGAACAACTATGTTAAGTGAAAGTCTTGAGATAAAATCAGTGTTGGACGATCCACGAAAAACATCTTTCTTTTTTCTTTCATTTCCAACTCCGAATGTTTCTGTGTAAGTA